>Ga0307514_10000132_pt1 | contig 210480 bp, 199 predicted proteins | sample 16_EM_MG_FD_203088 | JGI IMG/M metagenome (GOLD analysis project Ga0307514, IMG submission 203088) | Populus trichocarpa ectomycorrhiza microbial communities from riparian zone in the Pacific Northwest, United States - 16_EM | ecosystem: Host-associated > Plants > Roots > Unclassified... | reverse complement strand
CCAGTCCAGTCTGTCAGCATCTGGGATCGGTCCGATCCCAGTCCAAAGAATTTCTTGGACTGGACCTGGACTGGACTGGACGGTTCCGGTCTGGACTGATCCATTGCTGGACTGGTGGAATCATTGGTCTCCCATGGGAAAAACTGGCCTCCACTCTGACACAATGTGGTATAGTAGAATATCTGTCCCATGCCATGTTGCAGAGATAGGCATAGTTTGGGTGGGTTTCCCCTTGCTGATGTCACCAGTCGGTGATATCCGGAATCCAAAATGTACTGCTAACCTTCATATACTTGAAGTGGTAATTCTTACGATTTGGATTGATTTGCCCCCAGTTCTGAAGTGACTCAGGCGGTGAATTCATATAGAGCTTTGCAGCTGTCAGTAGGTGTGCTGGATGATTACTTCTTGCAGGTATCATATCGGCCACCTGTTTAGGGATTAGTCACTTCGCATTCACGCTTGATAAAGTATCAGGATGAAAAGCTGAAATATCTGATCTTGAAGCCATTGCGGAAGAGCAGAGATTTTGATCGATATGCATCCACTTGTGATGACAGGCAAACATTGATGTTTGGCGCGGTGTTCATTGTGCACATACTTCGTCAATGGCTCTTCATATTGGGCGGTATAAGATGCCCTGTCCGCTGGCTTCTTATTCATTGCCCTGCTCTGCATCGTAAACGATCGCAACATCCGGAAAGGATCGACAATATGTCCTGAAATGAGAGGCATACACCTCGTAGGTGGTATTTTAGTATCATATTTCGACACCTTCTGGCGCGCAAACTTTGTGGCAAAGAATCGTTTTCCTTCCATATATTCTTCTTCATAGGCAAAGCTCGCATAATGCCGCCCATTTGATTGAAAATGTCATTCTAGATAGTAATGGCATGATACAGTGTAACTGTATGGCTTTTTCACATCCAATGTGTCCGGTATCGGAATGGCCTTAACACTTCAATGACATACATGACAATGGTGCATTCAAATGGGTTTGTGCAGAATGCCTGGTAATCACCGTAATTCGCATTGTTTAGCGACTTATTGGTGACTTCAGTTAATTGGTAGGCACGCTCAAGCAACTCCAGTGTCGAGTTCCACTGTGCCTTCACATCTATTATAGATAGTACTGTTATTCCCACATGGGTCTTTTGACAGTCAATGAACTTGTTTTGATGACCTGGTGTCAGCATAATCAATATAGCAAGCATTCTCTTCTATTTGATGGTTGGTTGCAGCACATTCAAAATATGTTGAAATATGTACTTTCTCAACTATCTTTGCTAAAACTGCTCTCATTGCAGACACTGGGTTGATTCTATCATTGCCCTCTTTTGGAAGTCTTAGACACATTGCAATATCTATCATTTCATTCACTCCAAATTGTCGATCACGCTCATGGGCTTTCAAAGACTGAGTGCTGCCTTTCAATCCCAGACTACTCATGAATGTATCAGATAAATAGTGTACTAATTGATATATCTAGAAGAGTCACAATGACCATCTATTTACAATCTACCATATTTGTACGTGTATGCAATACCTGACATGAGACGCATAACCCTGGTCCTGATGCATATTCTCCTACAGGAACAATGTTCTTCCAAGTCTAAATTCTCATACAAGACTTCAGATGATGAAGAGACTTCAGACGATGCTAAGACTCACATGCAACCCTCCTCCGTCTTGCTACGCTCAGTGGAATAAGAAAACAAAGAATATTGTGATTCCCATAGTAGCCCCCTCAAAACCCTGCGTGGTAAGTGCGCAGGGAAAGAGTATTACCATAGCCTGAGGATGGCCATCCATATCAACACCGAAATCCGTATTCTCAATAGAAAAGCAACCATACATCAACTCTTGAATTGACCTCCAAATGACCTCAATTACGATAGATCCATTGCATTTGTAAACTTCATATGCTCATTCTTGGTATGTGCCTTGACAAATATATCTGCCACATTTTTGTCCCTGTGTACATAGGAGAGGTTGACTATTTCGCATTTGTGTAGATCTTGACTATTGTTCTAACAAATGTCAATGTACTTGGTGCAAGCCTTTATGATTCCTGTGGTGATGACAGTGAGAGCTCCGTAATTGTGGCAGTTGATTGGCTGTGGTGGTAAGTCTTTACCATGGATGTCATTTTGTAATTGGACTAACTATTTTGCTTTACTGCAGGCCTCCAAGCAGGCAATACATTCGGCCTTGAGAGATAACATGGCTATTGGGGTTTGCTTCCGACACTGCCATGAGAGTGCTCAACAATTGCTGGCAAGAAATAGACAGCCTCCTTGGGATGTGCAGTACGCGCTGTGACTAGCCCGGTCGGGATCTGAGTACCCTACGAGGCCAATCCCAATCTTCATGCCGATGTCATTCCCAATGCCGATGCCATTACCGATGCCGACGGTATTCCTGATGCCGATGCCATTGCTGATGCCGATGCCATTACAATTGCTGTTGAAATGTAGTCAGATATCTGCTGTAGACATGAGGTACTGAAGACCTCTATTGGCAGCAGTCAGGTGGCTGGTAAATGGTCGCGAATTGCAACAGAAAAGAGCAACGTCAACATACAAGATATCTGGCCAAGTTGCAAGTGCTAAGTACATTAGTGATCCCACGACTGTTTGGTCGTCGACAATATCTTACATTTTGTTCTCCCCACGATTCTCGGCCAAATCAAATCTTAGATTCGCGTCCATGAACTTCAATAAAGCGTCAGTATGCTCAATGTTGAATCGTCTCAGTTTCGTTGCGATATTGGCATTTGAAATGAGATTGGCCCTTTTACGGTGGTGATGAATCTCAATTGCGAATAATTGGCGTGTTGGGCGTAGGTTTGTGATTTGAAGCTTTCCTAGAGTTTCGCGTGAACTTCGATCCCAGCTTTCATGGCAGCCTCTGGATAGAACATGGTGGTATCGTCGACTCACAGAAGTATCAGAATGCCATCACTGGGAAGATAGAGGTTAGGATTGGCAAGGGATTCAGTGATTCCAAGTGAGATTAGAAAGGTGTTGATAGCATCGTGCCATAATAGCAGAGGTGGTTGAAGGCCATACGGAGATTTTCTGAATCTGACAATAATCTTCGGTGTATTGTGTCCTTCTAGCCATCCTGGTAGCAAGGTGACGTACATGTTGTTATCTTTGATTTTGGGGTTTCACAAAGTGATAACTACTTCGAAGTTGTCCATATTACAGTCTATCTCCCAATGAGAGAGATGAGATACTTAGAAGGAGTTGGCTTCGCAACAGGGGCCTAGGTCTCACCGAAATCCCTTTTCTTGTATCCTTTGATGACTTGCCATGCTTTATAAAGTGTACACCCATCAGGATTGTATTTAGTCTTATAAACCAACTTAAAGCCAATCGGCTTAACTTGCAGTTGACGTGCTTCTCGGTAATGGAGTGCGGAGAAGATATTTTTGAACAGGATTGATGTGCTGTCTTCCCCCATGGCTCGTTTCTTAAAATCTAGTTGAGGGCTTTCCATAGCTTCCGTTTAGGTGAAAGCATCACCAGTGGCTCCAGATGGCGTCAATGCTTCTACAGAGGTTTTACTTTCACTTCTTGTTACACGATTCACCATGGTTGGAGCTGGAAATGCTGGCACAAGTTGGTTTGATTTCTTGATTGCTGCTGCCGAACGTCGGGCAATCTGCTGCTCTTGGCAGATGTGCCGCCTGTGGGTGATGTCTTCGCAATCTGCTGCAGAATGCTGGGCAGTCTGATCATCTCGGCGGAAGCACCAGCTGTGGGCGATGTTTTCTGCATCTGTTGCCAAACTGTGGGTGGTCAGATCCTTTCGGCAGAGGCGCTGGCTGTGGGCAATGTTATCTGCATCCTTGTCATGAGCTGCATGCAGGTGTGATGTGGATTTCCTACCTGTCTCTGTAGCTTGGCTGTCTTGTCCTCAGAGAGGCTCATCTCCAGTATCTGTTTCCCTGACATATTCCTCATCGTCTGGTAGTCCAAATCGGTTGATCTCATTGCTTTCATGCTGACACAACATGAGTGCATTTCTCTCTTTGTCAAAGACAACTACTGAGTGCGCGTTCACAATCTGGAATTTGAGATCCCATATTCTCCACAACCTTTCTGAATCGTGTATGTAGCCTACCATCTTGCAGGAATGTAACCTTGGCCAGAATTTGTATCAACATTGTACTTTGGGGATGAGTCTGCTGGTGTTCATACGGTGATTAAGAGCCATTGCGGTTACATCATATTTTCACGCCTTCATTTCCTGACCTTTGATGGACATTGAGTACGGTATTAACTGCTTCTCTCCAGAGCTGAATGGTAGCTTGGGAGTCCATCATTCTCACCCGTGCCCTGTCATTGATTGTACGAGTCATTTGTTCAGTAACGGCATTTTCATGGTGGGCATATGGAGGGCATTGTTCATATATGGTACCGCTGGTGGCGAGGATAAATCGGATTGTCTTATTGCCATATTCACTCAGGTCATTATCACACCGGAATCGCTTAAATTTGTACCCCATTGTCTAGTTGGGCCTGGTATAAGTGGTAGGCCTACTTGCAGGTCTTGCATTTTGTATTTGGGAAGAGCCATACGGATGTATACCTCGTGTTGTGGTCAATGAGTAGTAAATAGTGCTGATTGCCTTCGATGGTTGGTGTAGGGGAGAGACCGCACACACCTGTAAATACCAGTTCAAACGGCTTCATAGTGCCCTTGACTGGCACTCTAATGAACTTTTGCTTGTGCTTGGTCTGCATGCAGCCAGTGCACTCAGCATCATCGTGTGTATATCCGTCAATCAGAGATTTCATGGTGGGAAGATTCATACGGGCTAGTCATCAGCGCCATATAGTTCACTCTGGAATTGTGAGAGACTTCCGAGTGGACTTAGTTTTGCCTGCCATAAGTGCTCTTGATGACTCAATTGTAGATTCAATTGTATATTCAATTGTTGGTTTGATTGTAGATTCAATTGTAGATTCAATTGTAGTTTCAATTGAAGGTTCAATTGTATGTTTAAATGTAGGCTTTGTGGTTAGTACTCTTGGATGTGAGCTGTCACTCTTTCTCAGTCTTCCGTTCTTCGTAGTCGATGATAGGAGTGCAGTCGCGGGAGCTAGGATATATGTTCCATTGGATAGTTTCCAGCAAGGGTACAGGAAGATGGCGAAGTTATAGAGTATTTTCCATTTCCAAATATAGTGGTATGCCTGTCCAAATCCAATTGGTTGATCAATAGAAGGGAACGTTGACAGGTAGCAGTATGGAGGGCTTCAACTCGGTAACACTGAATGAGGTGAACGTAACTGTAATATATTGCAGTGACTGTATTGTTGTCTCCGAGCTCGATTACAATAGGAAGTGAAAGCTTTTTGAATGTGGAGAAGCTGCTGCAGTCATTGTACTGATGGTGTGACGTTCTGGAATCAATGACCCATTTGGGAACAGCGGCAGCAGTGGAGGCTGCGAGAGCACTAGAAGATAATCACAGGGAATTGCAGTCTTCGGTCGTCGCAAGCAGTTGCTTTCTCCACCCTCTACCATTTCTTTATACATTTGTAGGAAACTCAATCGACCTTGACATAGCCTGGGAGCCCACACTGGATGCAAATGTGCAGATCGTTGTTTCCACTCTGCTGAGCGTGTCTGAATTTTGTGGATGCATCTGTAGTATAGCTGTCGATTTTGCAATAGGTGAACTGACATCTGTGGCTGTCTCTGGTTCCACCGGGTGCATTGCGTCCACTGCATCCATCACGGCCAGGGTTGCCGCCACATTGAGAGAAAAGGACAGCCCCTGTAGATGCATCCCCAAGTTCTTTGTTGAGGTTGGGTGTAGTGTCTTCATCTAGGACGTCATGCATGGCTTCTTCGGGTGTAGGTAGGGGCCTTTTATACATTAGGACCATTGATATCTTTGTAGACTGTGAGGGTGGTGCTGTGAGTATTTGCATGCGGAAATCATGATTGGTATTTATGCTGTCTGTACGTTCCAGTTGTATGTGACAGTTAGTGAGTGTAACGGGCGGGATCGGGCGCAGGTGATATTGGTAACTAACATGTGATTTTGTAATCAGAACAAAAGGCACTTGAAATTCGTATCGCGGGAATCAGAACAAGCCAAGAGTCGAACCTGTTTCAAAGTCGTATCTTGCTTTGCTATACAAGAGAACGAGTAAAGAGAGAAGAAAAGGAAATCCTTCAACACCAACAACACTGTCTTTATATACAATTCGTCTGCCACCCTTGAACCATTCCTCATGCTCCAATGTACCATCCAAATCTCATCATATCATCTTACACACTCTTAACACAATTCCTTATCAGTACAACCACACCATGTCATCTGACGTCGCAACACCTCTCGCCACTTCTTTATCATACCAAATTATCCCGCCACCATCTTGCTGCTACCTCTGCGTCTCCCAACGTCTCCCCCTTTCCAAAACACAATTCCTCCGACACCACCAATAACTTCCGTCCATTATTCCCAAGTACCTTCCTCCTTTCCCAGCGCTGTGACAGTATCCCCCCCTTAGGCTCGAGGTCCTACGAGAGCATTCTGCAATAGTCCAGGCTTCCTAGGATATTGTTGATGGAACTCCTCCACTGCTTGTAGTCCATCAACGAACTTTGCTGGTTCCCAGGTAAGGGAATCATAACCCGTCCATCGAATCAAATACTGTAACTGATTGTGATTCACCCGACTGTCCTCAACACTGGATACATGGTACTCCTCTTCTCCATCAACCTCCACTGATGGGGGGGGTTCCACCCACTACCCCACCAGAGGATCATCTTGTACTATATTTAACAACGAAACAGGTTGAACTTGATGAATTCGTATTGACGCAGGTTGCTCCAACTCATAGGAATAGGGAGACACTAGTTCACGCACCCGAAAAGGTCCCAGGCGTTTAAAATCCAATTTCCAAGTACGGCGAATAGTTCGTATATTATGTGCGTCTAGCCATACCTGAGATCCGAATTGTATATTGGGTGTGGGAATCCGTCCACGATTTGCACCTTCTTCCTGTACTGCTTGACTCCTCCTTATCTCAACTCTCAAATGCTCATGAATCTGTTGCATCGTAACTTTAACTTGATCCGCTTCCAGGCGCCATTGATCCTGTTCCTGTGTTGGTTCCCCAACAAATGACATCCGTGGGTCCACCCCCTGTACTGCGAAGAATGTAGTACATTTCGTTGATTAAGATACTCCATTATTAGCAGCAAACTCCGCAAGGGGTAGCCACTGCAACCAATCGTCCTGTTGATGATTAACAAACACTGGAAGATACTGTTCCATTCCCGCATTCATTCGTTCGGTCTGGCCCTCTGTCTGTGGATGGAACGCTGTAGACATTCATCTGTCAATGCCTAACCGGCTACATGTCTGTCCCCAAAAGGTCGAATCGAACTGAGGTCCCCGATCCGAAACGATTGTCATTGGCAAACCATGAAGGTGGACAACCTCTTTATGAAACAACTTCGCCAGTCCTACCGCATCTATCGTTATATGGCATGGAACAAAATGTCGCATCTTGGAAAGTCTATCTACTACCACCCAGACTGCATCGAACCCTTCACACTCTGGTAACCCAACCACAAAATCCATCGAAATATCTTCCCATGGCTTCTCTGGTACGGGTAACGGCTGAAGAACTCCAAACGTTGGATTCCTCAAGGTCATAGACCATTGGCAACAATTGGCAGTTTCGTACATACTGATCTCCCTGTTTTCACATATCTTTCCAGTAACATTGTCTATCCAGAGGGTCAAATGTTTTCGGCCGTCCTGGATGTCCAGCCAATGTGGTATTATGCTGTTCCTGTATCAGTCGTAACTGTAACTGATCTCCTTCAGGGACATACCGCTTTCCTCAATACCAAACTTGTCCCTCTTGTTCCATACACTCTGCTACTGTAATCGCTTTGAAACTATCTCCCTGACGTATAGCCTCCGATATTTTACTTGGCAGCAGATTATTCTTATATGCTTGAACAAAAAGATCAGATATTGAAGGAGATCTCTGTACAGGTATCTCATTGGCCGATATCCTCAACTGTTCTGCTAGATTATGCGGTTTCAAAACAACCTGCTCCATATTTTTTAATCTTTCATTCCCCCCCCTCAGGGAGGTCTCCCTGCCTCCTCGTCAAAGTATCTGCTTTCCCATTCGATTTCCCTGGTCGATAAACACTCTGATATTAGAACCTTGTGCAAAATTCAGACCATCGTGCTTGTCGCCGATTTAAAAGCTTCTTTATCATAAAATATTCAAGATTCTTATGGTCAGTTATCAACTGTAAGGGATATGCGGCACCCTCACACTCGGGTCTCCATTCTTCAAGTGCCTTGATAATAGTCATGAGCTCTTTATCATATATATCATAATTGCACTCAGCCGGCGAATGTTTGTTTGAACAATATGCCACAGGATGCAGGACTCCTTCATCATCTCATTGTGACAATACTCCTGCAGACACATAATTAGAAGTATCTGTTTCTATAATTACCTCGCTGTCATGGTCGAAATGTCGGAGTGCAGGTACCGTTATAAACGCAGTTACCATTATCCCGAAAGCCGACTGTTGTTCCACCCCTCATACAAATGGTTCATATTTCTTCGTAAGTCTTGTTAATGGTTCCACTTTCTCAGAATACTTACGAATGAACCGTCAATAATAATTGCAAAACCCCAGTAATTGTTGTACCTCAAAGAGGTTATGCAGCCGTCCATTTTCAGTCTTTTTCTTCGCGGCTCCAATTCCGTACAGTTTCAACCTTATCTTCATCCATGGAGATCACCCTGGTTGTCATGATCAATCCCAAATACCTCACCGTCTCCTTATGGAACTCACATTTCTCTGGCTTCAAATATAATCCTGCTTCCAACAACCTTTGCATAATCCATTTCATATAGCCAACATGTTCCTCCTCAAAGTCGCTATATATTAATATATCATCCAAATATGCCGATGCAAAATCCTCCAAGGCTTCTAGGATAGCATTATGAATATAACCCTGGAAGTCCGCTGGTGCATTTGTTGTTCCGAACTGCATCACAGTAGGTTCATACAGCCCATATCTTGTCCGAAATGTTAACTTATGCTCATCTCCTTCCTTGACCCGAAGTAAATTATAAGCTCCTCTTACGTCCAGCTCAATATATATTCGAGCGTTCCCTAAGCGAATCAATATTTCTTTCATCAATGGGAGGGGATATCGATTCGTTATTGTCTTACTATTGATATCTCGACAATCAATACAAAGTCGTAACCCTCCTCCAGGTTTCTTTGCAAATAATACTGGAGAAGCAAATGGTGATAATGATTATCGAATAAACCCTTTGGACATATTCTCCTCAAGCTATTCCTTCAGTACAACCTACTCTTCTTTTGACATTAAATACAACGGTCCCCACGTTGGTGTTTCCCCATTCTTTAATCGGACCTCATGGTCAATTCCAGGTCGATGCGGTGGTAACCTATCGGCGAACACTTTATTGAACAGCAGGAGGAATTCATGATACTGTTTTGGAACAATCTCCTCCAAAGGGCGTTCCTTCAAGTCTTTTGCTTCTATGGCCTTATTGATATCATATAAGGATGCTTAGAACACAGTAAGCTTCTCTTTCTTAACTGTTTGGAAAAAGAAAGCTCCATTGAGCATCACAATATTCCCTCGAAACGGCCTAAGGGGTTGAATCTGTGGCTCAAATACCTCTCTAGCTTGATAAATCGGTTCTGGAGGTTCTTCTGTCACTCCCTGTACCGTCACTGATGTATCATACCAATGCGTAATGCAATACTGTAATCCAAACATAACAGTATTTAATGCAAAATGCACGGCCACATCATGTAGACGTATCCATGGAATTCCGAGGACAATTGGATAATGTCCTAACTTTGTAGTGAACATTGGTAGCTGTTCCTTATGTTCTTGTATCCGCATGCCAACTTTGGCAATGTGCGTCATATCTCCGGATTCAATAGGCCTCCCGTCAAGGACCTCGACCAGTTTCTTCCCCTGCAGTTCCTGTAGCGGTATCTAATGATGGCGAGAAAAATCTTAATCAATAAATGCAATGCCAGTAGCTCCGCAATTGATTAGTGCATGTGTAGGTATCTCTTGGTTATTCATGATCAATGAACAGGTTATAACTAAATGTTTGCCTTCCATTGATCCTTCCAATATCTCCACCTTGCTAACTAATAATCCCGAAATTCCAAAACATTTTAAAGCATTTAAAACAAAACTTTTTCCATCAACGAAAGCGCCATCCTGCTTAGGTTGACTTAATCTTTTCCCGATTCCTCGGAACCTTCCTTGGTTCCTACTTCCTTAACCTCTGCTCCAGACGACTTGAACGTCTGAGCCTGTTTTCTCGCCACACATTCTGCCGCCCTGTGGTTGAACCCACCACAGTATAAACACATTCCATCTGCAAACCTCTTTGCTCTTTCTTCTGCCGAGATCTTCCTTCTTCCTGCGCTAAGATCCATAGGTGCAGGTCCAGTATATCCGGCTACAGTTCAAGCTGGAGCTGTTTCAGGGGCCTTCGGTGAAGGAGGAGGCCTGGGGGAAGCGAAACCTATCCCTCCTTCATTATTCTGCACTGCTTTCTCCGCTCGTCTTTGGCGAATCTGATTATCACGTCTCTGGCAGATGGTCACAAACGCGGATAGCTCTTCAGGCATATCACTATAAGTAAACAAATCCTTTATTTCCTCCGATAACCCTATTCTTAGGGCGTTCTGCAGGGCCGAAGGATTCCAATCCAGGTCAGCAGCGATAACTTGAAACTCAGCATAATACTGAGAGAACTCTCGGTTCCTCTATGTAATTTCCCGCATTTTCCATTCGGCGGTAGCTACTCACTCAGGGTCCTCAAAAGCTGCTTCCAGGAGTTATATTAAAGCTGGTAGGTCTTTCAGCCCTATTGTTCCGTCCTCCCGGACGTGTGGCAAGATCTGGCCTAAGGCTCTTCCTTGCAGGCAATTGAATGTGTACCGCATCTTCGACTTTTTTTTGGGAAAGCTGGCGGGTTTGTGTCGTATGACCATCCGGAGTAGAGCAATCCAGCCTCTCAACTGAATTCTATCCGACCCTAAAAAGTCAGGGGAGTTGGGAAATTTCTAGCCTCTGTCTTCCGGAGTCTGGGGGACAGCTGGGGCCGTTCTGGCTGCCAACATTAAGGCATTCGCTAACTGCATTCTCAAACTGCGGGCTTCCCTCCTAGATTGCGGTACGTCCTGGGTCATATCCGCTAACTCTTGTCGAAGTTCTTCGTTCGTTCCTGGTGCTGCTGATCTCCTGCAGGCCTCATTCCGTTCATTCGTCAGAGTCTGTATTGGATACTCCATCTCGGTATAATTGCATTGCGGGGGCAGACACTGTTTCATCTGTAGGTCTATGATCTGGCGCTGCAGGTCGATAATTTATTGTTGTTGATCGCAGATCATCTGCACCTCCCGGATTGGCTGGGAGTACTGCACCATCCGCGTCAGTACCTCTTGTATCTGTGCGTATGCCACGATCAATTGTTGGAATCCTAGGGCGTTCCCCTGTAGGTCGAGAAGTGCCATGATGGTGCCCTGGTCCTCGACGGACACCAGGGCCGCTCAGGGTTCCTCTGATCATGACATCCCAACAAATCAAGCACATCTACCACTGCCAATTATATACGTCAAGTTCAGAGGGGGTCGGGGTCGGGGGTACTACAACAATCAGCGGAATTCCAAGAGACTTAGCTGTTGTTGCTGCTGCTGCTGTGTGTCCAATCGTCGACTGTGTCTCTACACAGTTATGTCATTCACAATCGCACGGTTCTTCAGGATCACAGGAAAACCAGGAATATGATCCTAAATACCGTGTCCAATGCGGGCCGAATACCGGATCAATAATATCAGGTCCGCCGCCCTCTGTGGCTGCGTCTGTCCAATAAGTATTCCAAGGAGAGGGGACAGCAGACTGTTCCCAAAAATAAGCTTCGAGGAGTTGCTGCAAGATCAAACCAATTTGTCCGTAAGGTACAATTACTATCGTAGTAGTACATCCGAATATGGGGATCTATCAGGGTACTGACGGATATCAAATCCAGTAAGTCATTGTAATTCATCTACAAAATCATCGCAAACGTGTATTCGACTATGATTCAATGCTAGGTAACCCCAACAGGAAACAGAACAAGGTTTGGAACAATACTTACACCCTGTCGAGGAATGTAGGCATATTCAGCATCAAGTGCTATATTGTGAAACTGGTTCTAGTGTAACGGGCGGGATCAGGCGCAGGTGATATTCGTAACTAAAATGTGATATTGTTATCGAAAAAAAAAGACACTTGAAATTCGTATCGCGGGAATCAGAACAAGACAAGAGTCGATGCTGTTCCAAAGTCGTAGCTTGCTTTGCTATACAAGAGAACGAGTAAAGAGAGAAGAAAAGGAAATCCTCCAACGCCAACAACACTCTCTTTATATACAATTCCTCTGCCACCCTCGAACCATTCCTCCTGCTCCGATGTACCATCTGAATCTCATCCTATAATCTTACACACCCTTAACACAATTCATTAGCAGTACAACCATGTCATATCATCCGATGTCGCAACACCTCTCGCCACTCCCTTATCATACCAAATTATCCTGCCACCATCTTGATGGTACCTCCGCGTCTCCCAATTTCTCCGCCTTTCCATAATACAATTCCTCCGACACGAACAATAACCTCCATCCATTATTCTCAAGTACCTTCCTCCTTTCCCAGCGCCGTGACAGTGAGCTTGGTGAAGTATGATTCATGTAGCTCGTCCTGCTTAGGTCGTGAAACACAGAACTGACGAAAAATGTCCTGTCTGCCGATATAAGATCCAGCGGTGTCATGGCTGGTTTCTAGTACATTCCTCATCTGATGAGGATTTCTTATACATCTGACAATGCGCCGTACATCAGGGCAACAGGACAGTCTGATTAGAGATATAGCCTCAACTTCCTTAGCCTTCCAACCATCATATTTCTCATTGTGCTCGAGATCAAGGAGCTGCCATTCACTATCATCCCTGGTGATATTCGCATATGGTGTCATGGCTCACAGGAAAGGGATCATGTCGTCTCTCCATTCTTCTTAGTTGGTGTGAGTGAGGTTAGAGAGGTTGCCACACTTGGTTGTGTTGATGGTAGGTTCGGAGGAAGTCATTGTGAGATCATGAAGATGGTGTTCAGTTTGAGTACTATTTATGTGGCTGTTGCTACGGTGGCGAGGTTTAGAAATCTTTGATGTTCTGTTGGTGATCATGAAGGGAATTGTCAGAAAGATCGTGAGTACTTTGACACTAGTGATAACTGGGCTCATAACCGATTGAATCGTATACCGATTGATCTATCTAGAAACAACACAAAGACCGTAAATGTACAATCTACCATATGCATACGTGTATGCACTACCGGAGATAAGATGCATAACCCTGGTCCTGATGCATATCCTGCGAGAGTCACAATCTTCATACAAGTCTGAATGCTCATAGAACACTTCAGATGCTTCTCAGACTTCAAATGACGATGACACTCACTTCCAATTGTATCTAAAACACGCGAAATGACGTACACCATTCAACGTATGTGATTTCTCAATGCAGACCACTCAATTCCAAACGCCTCAGGGGTTCATTGTAGTTCGCGAGGCATTGAGGTATTTGAGAATGTATTATCAGTTGTATTTCCATATAAACCGCCATTGCTAAATGCAAAACGAGTAACTACTGTCTTCAAATGTACAGCTAGCCGTGCTCCAGGATGGTGAACCTTGACAAATTATCGTTGATTAGGGTTCGAAATTAATACAAAATAGGCTATCAACCGCATCTCATGTGAGTTCTACTACTTGCAATGACAACATGAGATCCATATGATAAGCAATGACCTACGTGATGACTAATTGGTTTGTTGATGTCTACCCCTTTACACCTAAACTAACTTCATTTCATAATGGTAATTGCTTCTTAGTTGCATCCGCTGTCCGTAAGTATTCTCTCCGCCACATAATTCTCAGAGTGTGGGCCGATTGTAGCACCAATTCACTACTCAATAAATTGTACGACAGTCATTGCTCGAAGGTTGATATTGCATTACATGTGATATTGGCTGAAACAAATCCTAACATACGATAGGGATTCCAGGTGTCTTGGTAAAATTTGGAAATATCATAGTCCTTCAATGCAAGTCTGGAGCGTTTTCTCTGTCAATTAACTCAATATAAATAAAACATACATGTCAAATATGAAATTTCCTCTGCAAATGTATGATTGGAATTCCTTAACTTTCTGGTTTCTTCAGTATGGCCAAAGCTGTTTCATCGACTGTTGAACTAGTCAATTTGGTAACTTCCAACTCTGTTAATTTGTTTAACTTTGCAATGTGCACTTTTTCCTACAAGTGTTTCCCCAGTGAGCTGGTTCCATCTTCCGATGGATGGCGAAGAATTTGACGACAAACTATATATATGATGTCTGGGCTGCCGCTCTATGCAATTCCGCAGTGTAAATAGAATGGCCCCAAAGGAGCATGTCTAGAATGATTCCAAACACTCGGATGCCTCGAGGCTACATTAACAGATGCCCACCAATTATGGAATGTGATAAATAATGTACAGTCGCTGACATCACGACTGAAGCCACATTTATGTAAAGAAGATATCATACCCTCTAGCAATGAGCTGTTTACAGATTGTGGATCCAACATCACAGTAGGGCTTTATACTCTGCGTAATTAGAATTGGGTTGTTGTCAAAAGTAACGTTATAGTAATGTGATCAGTTGGTTCTTAAATGTTGACACTAGAGCTACAATCAAGACAACAGTCAGTCCTGTGAGACATGGCATGCATATTCGTGAAGGTTAATACACGGACATACAGAGAAGACTGACTGTTAATGAGTCCATTTAAGAACCATGTCGTGCAGTTCGTTGCGGTGCAGCTCTCTAAGCCCCCAACACTTACTGTTGACGCTCTGTTGGCATTCATTTTTAGGAGGCGGTTGCAAGATTGTCCCTAGCATTTTTATCCACAATGCAGGCCAAGTATACAATTATGGGTTAACACTGCTATATAGCCATTTAATTATCCAAGTTGCGTGACCAAAAATCGTGAACGCTACGTTGACACTTAGTTTCTAGAGGTTGTATCAATATCGTCAGTAGCATTTGTACCCATAAAGGCTGCCAACACTTCGGTTACAGGAGGACACTGCTGCATAGCCATCTGATCATCCCATATACATGACTCAATAACATTCAAACTCGGTTAACGATAATTTTTAAGAGGTTGTAGTGATATCATCGCAAGGATTATTGCCTACAAAGACTGTCAATACTGTGATTCTGGGTAAATGCCATTACACAGCCCAGTAATTATCCAAAATGCAAGACGAAAAATTGTTGAAGCTCAGTTCACACTCCTCTCTAGAATGGTGCAATGAGCATGTCGCTTGCCTTTTGAGCTACAAAGACAGCGAATATTTCCTCTTTGAATGGATATGACAATTCAGCCAGTTCATTGCTGAATGGGTCACAGTATAAATCGTTGACGCTCCGTTGACCCTCACTGTAGTAACATACTAACAGTCATTGCGTGCTCAACAATTGTATGCAATATCCATACCGTCATCATTGACAGCCAACATAATGTTCCTATGGATAATCATTTCCATCCAAATGCTTTAATACTTTTCAGTTTCTGAGCCAGCACAATTTACATCATCTGGACGATGAATCACGAAGGTCTAACTCACTTCCGTGATTTTGGGCAGCCCATTACGGACGAAATATCCATTGACTAGTTTCAGATCTATCAAGCCCGACTTCCCCACCATTCGTGATGCAGCTAATTCTCCTCCATTTCCAAAACATACCTCAAGCAATTTTCAAAATATCAACCATATATGGCAAGTCTGAGCAGAGAGTAATACAGTTGGACATATGGATTAATTCACCATGACAGCTGTCATTCGTCCAGGTTCAGGTTGCACATTGACCGTTCCTTCAATGAGTCATATGACATCACTGACTTGATCCTTGTTAGTTGATTTCATCAACAATATATGTTTCCCTTTTCATTTCAACATAACGGGTGAGACGATATACTGTCCGTTTGTCGTCAATCAACCTGATTTGAAATCTGGGACATTCGCATGGCCTGTAGAACCCTTGCACACAACCTGCCGGAGTATCGTGTCTCACAGTTTGGTAATTGAAATCGGGAAATAGCTGACACGTAGAAAAATATGTACACAACTTACTCATACCAGAGCTATGTTGTCAATATTCACAATTTGGCTATTACTATCTCCACTGATGCAGGAACTGTCACCATATGTTCGTCCGAATCTGATTTCTATTTGGTAATTACATAGGAACACTATATGCAGAGGCCAAAGCTTAAGAGTTCAACCGGCTTCGCATTTTTAATCAGAGACGAATTGGCAGCCGCATCAGTAGTATTAGCAATGGGTCCAGGTAACCCTCCAGCGGTCCTCATGTGGACTGCTAAACCTGGTCTGTTGTGTTCCAAACAGGTCCAGAAGCCTGTCCAGTTGACTCTTGGGTGGCCAAATCCAGACCCGTACATGTTACCCAGCGGGTTTCGTGAGGATTAGCTACGCACGTGGGTTCCAATCTTTGGTTCAGCGTTTTGAGTTTCACATTTAATGTTGCATTCAGATATATGGTACTGTTGATTGTAAAATATTGATATTGGCACGTCACAGTCTATTGTCGATGAATTGAAAGCCTTAATGATCCAAACGAATAGAAACACGCACCATACCACATCCTGAAAATGACCGTCAACGCAGCGTCAACAATTGTTGGTCATGTACCTTGGGTAATCTGGTGGTGCGACAGGTCAAATACAGTCATATACAAAGTATTGGCATCGTTTAATGCACAAACAGCAAGCGGAACCCTCCCTATCCAATATTGAAAATGAGTGTCAACACATCATCTACGATTTTGGGTCTTGCATCTTGGGAATATGAGTGGTTCTTGATCACCGGCATCCATACACAAGGATATGGCAGCCTGTATGGGCAGATATGTTTGGAATATTCCCGCCACATCCTCTGGGACACTAACAACTCATTCCATGTACAGAGCGACCACTAAGTATTGGTGAGCTATTTAGTGTACCAAAACAGTTAAAACCATGTATATAGACAATAACAGCCATATAAGGTTGTAATTAACAATAATGGAATGCCAACAATCGATGAGACTCTGTTGAAGCTGCTTCTCATCATGGGGCAGCGAGCATTTCACTGTCTCTAGTGCCGATAAAGGTAGGCAATACTTCGTTTATGGCTATGTGTAACCTATCGCCCGACAGATTACCCAAGATACATGACCAAGAATTGTTGATACTTCATTGACGCACATTTTCAAGATGTGGCAGGGAGCGGTTCAGGGTCTCTTTGCATATAAAGTTAGCGAAAATGTTGTTTATGACTATTTGCAACCTATTGCCCTCGTGATTACCCAAGATACATGATCAAAAATTGTTGACGCTACGTTGACTCTCATTTTGCCACAGGTGTATCCACAATATACAATCATTTGATTTGGCATAGTCCATCATTCACATTGAGTTGGCAGCCTTTGTATTATTTCATTTACTTTCTTCTTGGTAACTACATTGTTCTTTAATACTACATATAAATATATCCTTTACAATAAACTTTACAGTATCTGCAAATTCAGCATAATAATAATCTCCAAAATGCCGTGCCATTCGATCAATGCTAGTCATCACTGCCAGGTTCCCTCAATAGGCTGCTCTGGTTTTCAAAGTGCATCTTAGCTGCATTACCACTCAGCAGACAGTGTACTAACCAGTGAATGTTCTTTCATCAGGGGGCATATCGGGATCAAAATCTGTATCGTGATTGCTATCGTGGGCAGATGTATCAATGGTAAATGATGACGCAAAGGGAAGAAATGACTCTGAATACGCATATGCGGTCGGCAAATTGATGATTTCCAGACTTTGAGCGCTCCAAGTGTTACAGGTTGAGATGGGTGGAGTTCCGGGCAGAGATGGCCTCGGGTATGGAGTCGGCTCTGGAGTCGGCACTGGAGTCTACAGACTGTATTGGTTGGGCGGAGGTGGAGCAGTTCCTTTGCGTCTCCAGCGTGTCAGCAGATCTTGTGACGTGCCATTTTAGCAAGGAAGGCATCCAGGCATGTGGTTTTGACGAAGCATAGCCAGGTGTCATTCTATCACAGCCTCAACCATTTCATGCTCAGAATACTCAATATCCCGCTACTTCTCTTCTTGGACCTTGGTCCGAGATTTCTTTATCAGATATTGTGCTTCCTCTATTCCGCCGCTCGAAAACCCTGCTATGGCCATTTTGGCCATGTTTAAGGCCAGGTGTAGCTCGGACCATTCCAGCAGTACACGATCTCCAAGCCTTGCCATCGTAGCCGACATGTTGATTACCTACATGAAAGATGTTGCTGCTTCAAACAATGAGATGGGGCTAATATCTCAAGTATATATGCTTCTGTGGCCACCTGTAAGGTGAGTAAAGCCTGTTTCGTCCGCTCTCAGAGATGTATATCACGAAATTTGTCAGCAAAATTCCCAGAGCGTACAACATCACCGTGTTCGAGTTCGCAGACTTTGGGGACAATTACCTTGGTCGAGCATGGGGGTTTCTCATTTCAGGCAGCAATATATTGGTCAGGTAGCCCATGGTGTACACCTGCTGTATAGTATACGGTTAATTGACAGCAGTTGACCACAGTATGGGTATACTCACATCCCACTGCGTGCTGCTTGGTATTCATGCTGCTTCAAGTCTTACGGACGATTTTTAAATGTGCATCCAGGGTGATAATATTGAGGGCTATATTGGCACCATCATGGTGGCCTAACTGGTGTTCGCATTCTTGCTGTGTGCTGATAAGTGAGGTATTTAACAAAGATCCTGCCAAACGACTGGATTTGGATCTGCTTGGATCTGGCCGAGGTGGTTGTGTATCCATGATGTGCTGGGTTAGAATTGAAGAGGACGATGATCACAACAAGAAGTGCAAAGTCCTGAGTATTATATAGTTAACTTCATGTCAGAATGGAATAATTTGCTGCCAACATGTTGGTTATATTGAAGATGAATCCTGCTGCGTTTAGCTGCAAGTTGCAGGGGTTTCCCACAGCCCCGAGATGTGCAAAATGTGCGTTCGTTGTTGTTTGTTTCTTAACCGGAATAAATTGTGGTATACAACAGCCAAAATCGCGTGATTGACAGCTGTAAGTCGGACATTGTTTGAGGGTAAGGACATATGCTGATGTTCATCTCAAAGAATCCCCAGGATGATACATGAAACTGACGCTAAAAATCAAGTCATGTTGTACGGTTAGTCTAACTATTCCCGATTTATTGACAGTCAAAAGTTAGGTTTTGCTTGATTCGGGATGAGTAAACATACTAACCTTGACATAAAAGACGCAGCTTGCCTCCATATTTCCATATGTTGCAACATCCAACATCTCGCCCAACAGCAAAGTCAATGCAAACTACAATGGTCAATGCTCTGAAAAAGAATTTTTCACCACTTCCAGCGGACAGATACAACGAATTGACAAGGTGGTCTACCCGATGACGTTATCAAGTCGATGAAGGGAAGAACAGCTCAGAGCCAGACAGAGTCCAAGTCCTTGGTGCATGGTGCATCTTGAGATCAAAAATGAAACTTGCAGCCAAGAAACAATTTCTTAAGCAATAAAGAGAAATAGAAATGGATTGTTGATTATATTGAGAGAGAAACCGCAGGGGCAAGAATGCGAGTTGAAGGTGCAAAGGCAGCAGTTCAGCATTGGCAGGACGATATGAAGCAAGATAAAATCGCGCGATTGACGAACAGAGAACCAGAAAACACTTCACATGGGATGATAGTTGCTATAAGAAACAGTCTGAGTGATCTTGCAATTTCCGACAGTGTTGAGGATCGGTACAATGAGGATGATGAAGAGATAGAGCATGGCAAGCTGAGTGAAGATGATGAACCTGGCTGAGTGATGGGCACAGTCTCAAAACCAGTACAGAAGCGCATGGAGAGATTTCGGCAGAAGCAGATGAAGCTTGACGAATTGACAAAACCAGGATGGTACGATGCATCCGACTATTTCGGTGAAAGAGATAAGATGTACGGTGCATCCCAATTGAAGGTTCTGGCCGTCATTCAACAGCACACGGATGATGACCCTCCGGCACCTGTACCGACAACCTTTGGAGAACTTATGCAGCCTCTCGAGATTATCCTGGGAATATCGCAAATACTGCAAGGGACTTCTCGACCAGGAAGTTGGCATATTAGGTCAGGGCCGGTCAAGTTGCAGTCGAAAACAAGTATATACGTTTTTGAGCCCGAGAGAGAGCGCAATACGACACTTTTGCAGTAGCGAAGCCTGTTGAACCAGTAAGCTTTGACCCCTGCATATAGCCTCCAGCCAATGACCTTATAGATTTCAGACAAAGACAAAGAAATGGTGACAGCTGCTGTGTCGGTGAAGGAATAGATAGGCAAAGTATTGGCACGGGATATGGCCCAATGAGTTGTTTGGCTTTCAGCGTAACGCTACAGGCATGAGGCCAGTGGCTTGCAGCCCCTATGGGCCGCCACCAGTCCCCATGCTGAGGGGTAAGGCTAGCACTGGCAGTGATGCTCGGCATCGGACTCCGGATATGATTCTTGACTTTGCCGAATATGCCGTCCTTTCCATGACACCTTTGCCAGATTCTCTCTCGCTTTGCTCTTTAGGCAATTGAGCTTAGTCATCCTTTCTCTTTTGCTTTCAACAGAACATGTAATTTTTCACCTCATATTATGTTGAAAAGCAATTCATTTACCAATTTTGCTGCGTGTAAGCTTTGACTTGGTTTTCGTGCCCAAATTGTTACACCATAATTCATCTCTATCTGTGCAAGGGTCGAATGCACCATGGGAAAGTTATATAATCCCAATCACATGGAAGGACGGCCTATAAATTCAATTTCTATCTGCAAGTGACGGATAAGCAACAAAGCAAAAGCTATATTAGTGACAAAATATACTAACAAAATTTAAGTGAGTAACATCATACATGTCATAGAAAGTGTGGTCATTGCTAATGACCAATCTGTCTGAACAACAACCGTCATCCTGCATTCATCCATATATCCAACTGCATAACTCTCGGCATACACCACGTGCACATGATTGAGATAATTGAAATTTCATATAGTCTGTCTTGGAAATCTTAGAGCAGGAGCTGGATATGAAAAGGTTAGGAAGTTGGTCTATATTTACCAAAAACTAGTGAAGTGGTCTACATGCCACAAATTGCCAGCAGGATGCGGAGGAATCTGATAGGGCCATGTAATCTCCCACTCAAATTGCGTGGATAGCAGTTGATCAGAAATTGAGTGGTGACAAAACTCCTGGATGCAAACGATAATACATGCAAACACACAGTTGGATGTCAATAATGTGTATATGATTGGTGCCACACAATCATTGAGTATACAAAGGCTGTTTTGATGTGATTACTGTGAGCGTCAACAGAATGTCAACCATGTTTAGTCTTACACATTTGGCAATGAATGGGCGGCATTGTCACATCCTTGCATAGTGAATGTATTGGTCAGTATTATAGCAAAAAAGGCAAATGACATGCTCATTGCCACATACTAAAAATGAGTGCCAACAATCTGTGGTATTGCATCATGGAACATCCAGAGAGCTGCGTGGTGACATTAACTCATAATTGAACTACTGGCTGCAATTCTAGGCACACTTGGTTACGGCAACATCACTACTATGTCTTGAAAAGAAGGGTTAATGGTGCATCAACGACTTTTGGCCTTGCATCATAGAAAATACAAGCGCAATGCAGTAATGTCAATACATAATCGAAATATCGGCCCCTTTTCTATGCAACCATTGTGGCGACAACATGGCTACTACGTCCTGATAACGATTGTCAATGTAGCGTCAACAATTTTTCGCCATGCATGTTGGAAAATCCAATGGATAAACAGCGACATCAAGCCATAATCATCCTATTGGCCATCATTCGGGTCGAAAATCTTTGGAACAACCTGCCTACCATGTCCTAAAAATCAGCCTCAACTGAGCGTCAACAATTTTTGGCCTTGCATGTTGGAAAATTCAAGGGCTGTGCGGCAACATTAAGCCATAATGGAACTATCGGCCGCCTCTCTAGGGGAAAATCGTTGCAACAACATCGCTACTATGTCCTACCAATGAGCCTCAATGCAGCGTCAACTACTTTTGGCCTTGCATCTAGGAAAACTCAAAGGCTGTGTGGGGACATTAAGCCATAATCGAACTATCAGCCGCCTTTCTGGGCAACAATGTTTTCAACAACATCGTCACTATGCTCCAATAGTTAACGTCAACAGAGCATCAACAATTTTACACCTTGCATCATGAAAAATCAAGGGGCTGTGTGACTTTAATGATCCATAATCAAACTATTGGCTGCCTTACTAGGCAAAAATACTTGGGACAAGATAGTAACCATGTCCCAAAATGAGTGTCCACAGAGTGTCAATGGAGTGTCAACGATGATGGATCATGCATCATGGATAATCTAACGGCAATAGATCACAGAAAACCCACAATGAACTTAACGGCAGTCATCAATTGCAAAAATGTTAGTGACGATATCGCATCTGCGTTTCAAAATTGACCTCCCGCTGAGAGTGATCAAATGTTGTACAGGCTCAGAAACCTACACCACAATGAACTGCATTGTGCTGTTCCTAAACCCAGTTTTACACGGTCAGTCTTTGCAATCTGGTCTTGTATATAACTCTACATTGATGCAGACAATGTTTTACAGATCGAATTTTTTTATTTCGAACTGTAGATTCAATGTTTAAGAACCCGCAGTCTGTTTTAGTGTAACGTCACTTTCGGCAGTCTTTCGAGTCAGATTACCCATCTTTCCAATTCTTACCCCGATGTCAGATTCAACATCTTTGAACATCTCTTTGCTCGGGGCAATAATGTCTTCTAAAAACAAACAGGTCTTTGTTCATCATTTGAGCGACCTTATCTTAAGTATCATCTGTGATGCTTGGTGGGCTTCAATGAATGTAGGCTCGAAGTGGCCTATTGCCTGGAATAATTCTAGACATGCACCTTCATTGTGATTCTATTTACACAGTGGAATTGAGGAGACCAGCAGCCCTGGCATCATATCTATCGTTTGTCATCAAGTTCTTCGCCATCTCTCAGAACATGGGACCAGCTCAGTGGGGAGATACTTAATGGCTAACACTTACATCGCAAAGTTAGACAAATTTACAGAGTCAGACCTTACTAAATGGAGTAGTTTGATGGTGGATGAAACGGCTTTGGCCATACTGAAGAAGCAAGGAATTTGAGGAATCACAATAGTATGTTCGCACAGTAAAATGATATTTGACATCCAGGTAATTCCATATTGACCGAAATGACAGACAAAGCGTTCCAAACTGGCTGCTAAGGATGTTGAAACTTCCGAATTTCACCAAGACACATGGAATCGCTACTTCATGTTAGGATTTGTTTGGCTGATATACCATGGAAAGCTATATGAAATCTGGAGCTACGATGGTCATACAAGGCATTACTCAATGTCCTTGTGCTGCTGTCCACTACGACCCTTAGCAACATTTGCCGCAAGGAGTATGCACTGACCATGGATGCAATTAACAACCAGTTGCTGTCATGAAATGAAATCAATTTAGCTTTGGACGCGTGCATATCAATGAACAAACTACCCATAATGTGAGTCATTGATTACAATTTGGATCGATATTCGGCATTGTGTTAAGTGCAAGTTGCTTTCAATGAGGATGATGATATATTCTGTTCTGCTTTTGAAAGCAAATTAAGAGTAATAGGTCAAGGGCCAAGATACTGGAGCAAGGCTACCGGTACCTTTGAATGATTTGGTTGATCGTTTTGAGCTTACTAATGGCCATTTCCTTGGTATTACAACTGATTATACTTCCTCAAATTATTCCATAACACCCGAGCTACAATCAACACTTGAGGCCTCTCAAATCGAGTGGCCTACATTGAAGAACCATATACCATGCATGGCGCACGTCTTACTGCTGGATATAAGTGCATTCATGAGCAGTCTCGGTGTAAAAGGCCGCACCGAGTCTTGGGAAGCCCATGAGCGTGATCAGGAATGTGGAGATAATGTAATGATAGACATTGGGAAGAGTCAAAGACCTTGAGAAGAGGGCAATGCTAGATTCAGTATGGTGTCAGCAATGAGACCAGGTTTAGAAAAAATAAGTAAGAATGTACGTATTTCATGATATTTTGAATGTCCTGATAATGACCTTCATATAGCAGAGAATGCTGGTGGGATTGATTACACTGACACCTAGTCATTGAAATGCGTTCATTGGATGTCAAAAAGCCAAAGTCCACATTGCGGTACTTCAGATTATGGATGTGAAGACACATTGGAACTCAACACTGGAGTTGCTCGTGTAAGCCTACAGATTACAGGAATTCATATGTAAGTGACTATAAAATCAAAAATACAGGGATTAATGGCCACGTTTCACACCTCTAGATTAATGGACCATGATGAAGTATGTCATGGAAGTATTGAGGCTATTTCGATATTGGACCCTGTGGATGTCGCAGAGGTATACAGTCACATTGCATCACATAATCACAGTATACAATAATATGGTCGATCATATGGATGGTGTGATGCGAGCTTCGGCTGAAACGAAGACTCAATGGAAGGAGGACCTGTTCTTTGCTGTGAAGTTAGCTCGACAGAAACTGTTCAAATACAACACTGAAGTGACTCCAACATTGGGCATGCTTCTCATTTCTGCACATATCCTTGATCCTTTCTGGAAGTTACGATCAATTATAATGTGGGACAAGGAAATGGATATTAATCCTGAGGACGAGATATCCTACACTATCCAATACCAAGAGGCCTTTCTGAAGTCTGTGGCAAATGAATACTGTACCAAACATAGACGTGGGCCACTCAATCAACTCAAAAGCTTACCGAGTAGCCATCTCATCCTCTCTACAACATCTTCAGGATCTTCTCAATCATCCTGTGATCTGTATAATTTGCGCTGCAATGATAAAGAATAATTAACGCCTAACAATGTGGCTCAGACAACACCCGGATGAAGCGATCATGCAGCAGGCTTAATGATTGCCGCCAGGCTCTATTTGAATTCATTGTCTACACCACAAATGATCTGGGGGCAAATCAATCTAAATCTCAAGGAGTACAACTCCAACCCAATGGAGATGAGCAGTACATTTTCGATACCAGACATAACTGACTGCTGGTGTCAACGGGAGGAAACGCACAATATTTTTACTAATCTCCCCAATGTGGCGCGCAACAAATCCTCTATCATACCACATGGTGTCGGAGTGGAGACCAGGTTGTCCCTTGGCTGAGATATAATCAGCTGGAGGGTGTCGAAAACCACAGGTGAGACCCCTAGCGAAGAAGGCGTTATACGGCAGATCACTCAAGCCAATAACAGGATTTCGGCAGGCACCGACCCAGAATTGCATACAATGAACAGACAAAATGACTCAGAAATGAAGAAAGAGGCAGAGGAACGGAAATTGCACAGAATGGCCAAGGTTCACGACATTTTGGAGATGTGGCAGGGCAGCCGAAACCTACGTGCAACCCAGAAGGAATCTCGGACTCAAAACAAGCAGCTGACCACTGTGGAATACTTTTTGGACGCGGAAGAAATCGTCAAAACATTATGGTCACTCTTTCAACATGATTGTGTGGCTGCATTTACATTGTCAGAAACATCTCCTTTGCCACCACCTTTGTCTGCAAATGACCTCCATGGAGGACAAACTCAAATATTCAATGTCTGCCGAATCCGGAAAGTCAACCATCATCCAGTAGAAAGCGATGATGATTGCACACCTGATAGCATTTCAGACACTGAAGATTGGCTTCACTGGAATGGGGACTTAGATAGTACAAATGACTGCGAAGACCATTGCACAGCGGACATTGAATCTAACATTGAGCAAGACAATAGCATCATGGTTCCTGAATGCCCAGAGCAGTGGGATATGAGCGCTACACCAAATGTTCCCGGACTGATTTGGCACACTCTGAACTCAAAATCACAGGCTGAAAGAGTCTTGGTGACGGTCAGTGCAATCAAAATGAGGAGCAATAAGGCAGTGAAGAAAAAGTTGGACAGAATGTATCAATGTTTCACCAGCTTCATTATGTATCTTGACCGACAGTGTGAATTACATATATATTTTAGGCGAATGGTGAGCAGTAGCTTGTGAATATTGGTTGGGAAACAGATATACAGTAGGCGCAATGAAGCTATTGGCAAGATACACAAATTTTAATCTTATGAGAGCGAACAGGGCAAGAATGTTACTGCTCTTGGCTTTGCTGCAGGGCCAAATATCAATCGGCCAGAAAGACTACCAATAAGTTCAAATCATGATGAAAGCTATTTTCGATGGCAGCACATTTTAAATGGGCAATTCATTGAAATGAGTGTACACAAAGTGTCGCCAATTTGTGGTTTTGTAAGTACAGTATTTGAACAGTAATTTAGGCTCTGCTATGCATAACCAATGTATTGGCAGCTTTTAGAGGCAAAAGCGACAGCAACACGGTTATCACCCCATTCTGAGAATGAGCGTCAATGGAGTGTCAATGATATTTAGCTTCGCATCTTGGATAATATATGTTTCAATTAGTTTCAGACATCAATTTTTCAGATATTGGCAGCTTTTAATGGGAAACACTTCAGCGAGATACTCTCTGCTGTATCCTGAGAATCAGTGTAAACGGAGCGTCAACAATTTTTAGTGTCGCATCCCGCGTAGTATATGTTCCGATTGGTTGTAGACATCCATTTATCGAATGTTGGCAACCTTTATTGGGAACAACCACAGCGACATGCTCCCTGCTGCATCCTGAAAATGAGCATCTACCGAGAGTCTAGAATTTTTAGCTGTGCATTTTGGGTAATATGTGTTATGATTGGATGCAGACATGCATTTATCAAATATTGGCAGCCTTTACTGGCAAAAACCACAGCGGCATACTATCTGCCACATCCTGAAATTGAGCATCAACGGAGCGTTAACACTTTTAGGGGTTGCAGATTTGGTTATTAAGGCATCGCGCAGACCTTCGCATTCATAACAGGATTATTGACCGCCCTCACAGGCAAAAATCTAATATATCACAGGTTAAACACTGATTCCAAATTAATCGATATTGCAAGCTGCAAAGCATCAATAAACCTATTATTAGTTGGTGAAGATGCGATTTTGATAATACACTATGAACAAACTCCAAAAACGAGAGCTTTATGGGAATCTATGGATGGACTGGCTGGGCGAACATCTGAGAACCCACCCAATTCCGACTAGTTGGGAGTTTCCCATCGAACTATACCCGACTTGACGGTACAAGTAAAGTGACAACACTGACCACTAACTTGGCAAAGGTTCGGTTTAGACATGAAGCTGAATCTGAATTGACGGTCCGGAATTATTGCTAACAGGAAACAGCTGGAATCATCAATTTTGCGATCCCATACTTCTTATCTCTCTCACAGAAGTACTCAGCTGTGTCCCCCCGACACGGTTGCGTCAATTTGTCACGCCTAATTAGCTTCTGCCAACAACACTCGATGCGGTGCTGTACCATATTGGACAATCTGCCCATCACCCAGCCCGGGTCATTATATTTGCTCACCTTGTCAAGCTCTGTGTTGTTTCCATCTTCCTTGTCTTCACCATTCTTCGAAACATCCAAAATCCCAAGATTGCTCAGACTGTCTAAGGTAGCATTTAACATCCCCTGGAATGTTTTTTAAGACTTTTGGGTTGTCATTTGTGCCTTTTCACCATTACTCATATCGTCTTCCTCTTACATAATCGTACTCTCAGCGTCTTCAACTGCCTTTCTTACACCAGCGGTCTCCTGATCCACAGAGTCTTCAATTGACTTATCTCTCTTCCTTGCATAGACAGTACATTTCTCGTCCTTTGACCGCAAAAAGCTTCATTTGGCAGCTGCAGCTGCGCATTGCTCCCAACTCTTCGACCCATTTTGCCTCCAAGCCACTCTTGCTTTCCTTTGCTACATTAGGTCGTCCTGTTGATTGCTTGGTCCATTTCCTGTTGTTGTCAGCCGGATGTGGCTAAAGGTTCTTTTTGAACCATTAACCATTATATCTTTTGTTGACCTTGTTATTGGGCAAGATGTTGGATGTTGCAAGATATGGACCACATGGAGGTAAGCTGTGTCTTTTATGTCAAGGTTGGTAGGTTGGATCAACTTGAACAAAGCAAAATCTGTGTTTTGACCATCAGGTTATTGGCAATAGTCATGCTAATTATCCATCATGGCTTGATCGTTGGTGTATAATTCAGGTAAGATCCCTGCGATGACCTGACACAAACATCACCCGATGTTCTTTCTGTCAAAGAATGTCCTTGTCATATCTATCAAACATGAGATTTCAGCTGTCATTTACCACATTCTATCCTGGTAAAATAACTAATAACATTGAACTGACTTACTGCAAATCACGGGATGATTGGAATCTCCTGTAAGCTGTATCTCTATGCAGCATGATTGATCTTGAATAGAACATGCAAGTTGGCTGTTACTTATTCGATTTTGACATGTAGGTATCAATATATTCCTCAGGACTTCCCAAATCTTTTCATAAACATGTTTCTCACCTTTCAACAACAGCATGTCATTGTCCAACAATCAGCTCCGCACGGTGCAATTGGATCAGAATCAAGCCGAACGGCAAGTGCTTCATCCAATGCGCCACCGGGTGAAACATAGCAGCAACACAGACACCAGTTAGTTCACCACGATACAGCAATTGCACCTACAGAAAATGTGATCCAGGACAAACATTGAAAGACGGTAAGTAAAACTGGATACAGCGAGAACCAGCCGCAGCTTACAATCAGATGCCAGTAATGCCATGTCAACGTAGAAGGCGGTTAACTAACAGTACAATGCACAGCTGGTGTATGTAGAGATCTAGGTGACCAATATATTGCTATCTGTATAGAAAAACCTGTATGATCGACCAACACATTTATCCCCTCTTTCCGCACAATTGATCATCATGATGGTGTTAGTTGTTGGCTTTTCATGCACAAATTTCGTGATAAACGTCCCAGGGAGTGGACAAAACAGGCTGTAATAATGTTACAACAGGCTACAGAGTCATATATTGTCTAGGTAGTAGCCCAATTTCACATTTAGAAGCAGCAACTAAGGTCTTGAAGGTTTGCAACATGTCAGTTACTATGGCAAAGCAGGGAGGTCCGGTACAGCCAGAACAATCTGACATGCAGCGTGCCATGAATGTGGCCAAAATGCCCCAAGGAGGATTTTCGCTCGTCCCAATAAAGGAAATGCAACAACTAATTAGGAACCCACAAGCTGCAGTCCAAGAACACAACATGCGAGGAGTTCAGTTTCCTGGGCATAAAAAGAAAAATGCTGCGATACAAAGACACCTGGCAATGATTCGTGAGAATCAAATGGACTTCTCCCTTCTGTGCTACAATGGCACAGCGAAGACTCCACTATTATGCTGGAGGCCCAAAGGCTCAGGTACACCTCCACTACAACTAGTGCCACCTCTACCCGGAACGCCACCTGCACTATCTAATCACAGTGAGAGTAGTGAAAGAACTGAAATAGTAGGTGTGCCACACGGAAATGTCTATACACATACTCCACTTCCCAAAACTCAATGTTTGAGATATGATGCAAATGCCAAGAATTCCAAGCTGGCTAACAATTTAATTCCAGATTTGCTGACTGATCAAGAACCATCCACTGGTTACCACACTATCTGCTGTGTGGTAATGCAGCCAATTTCCATGTTGCATACGAAAGCAGCGTAGTCAGCGAATCCGACAGCGAAGACACGGATTGATTGAACAGAATGGGATTTTTAAGTATTATCATTATCTACAATTAGCAGACGCTTTAATGTATTATTTAAAGGATATATTCATATCCATTATGAAAGAACAATCTGGTGAGAAAGGAGAACGTACATGAAGAGGATAGAACTGCGGACAAAAGACAATTACTGATATTCTTTGCGAAAGTTAATAATTTCATATTGTGCATACGCCCATGCCAAAATCAGCTTCAACGCCACATCAAAGATTGTTCGCATCGCATCATGGTTAAGCAATTCACAATGTGTCCGTTAATCACTATCTACGATGTTGTGATCAGGTTTACAGGGTCAAATGCTCAGAATCACTGAGTTGCAGCCTTGAAAATGAATTGAGTTGTGATTGTCCAGAAGGCTGTTGCAGGAATATCGCTTGCTTATTGGCCTATAATGACTACCAACTCCAGATTTATAGAGGTCTAGGATCATTCGCCATTTAGATTAAGCAATCTGCAAGATGAAAAATCATTTTCACTCGGTTGATGATCATTGTCAAGATGGGGCAGGGAGCGTGTAGCTATGTCTTTTGTCGAGAAAGTCACCCAATACAATGAGTATATATAACAAAAACTAATTCACAATGTAATTACCGGACTTACAGGACAAAGCATGCTAGACACTCTGTTGATACTCTGTTGCAAAATCGGGCAGAGAGCTTGTCACTTTCTTGTTGCCCTATAAAGGTGGCTGTACTGTGCTTATGTATTACAATAACCAAGTCACCCTTTAGTTCCCTCACTTATCAGATCAAAAATTGTTCCCACTCTGTTGACGATCATTGTTAAAAGAAAGTAGCGATGTTGTACCTGGCCGCTTTCTGCTCTAAAGCAGCCAATACTTTTAGTAGGCAATGCAACGATCAAGTCTTGGATCAATTACCTGTCGTACAAAACAAAAAACGGTTTACAATCTGTTGACGTTCATTTTGCGAACCGGGCCTGAAGCATGTAACTTTCTGTTGTGCCTATAATGGCAGCCTATCTGTCATTTATGAATATCTGTAACCAATCGTCACGCACATTAACAATGATTCAATGGCAAACATTGTTGACACTCCATTGATGCTGATTTTCAGACTGGGGCAGGGAGTGTGTTGCCACCTGTTTTGCATTTAAACACAGCCTTTACCTCATTTATGAACAGTTGTATCAAATTACCACTAAGATTACCCGAGATGCAAGACCAAATATCCTTGACGTGCAGGTGACTCTCATTTTCAGAATGGGTCAGAGAGCTTGTCTCTCTTGATTTTGATTATAAAGGCAGCCAATACAGTAGAAAAGTACAACAACATACCAAAGTTGACATAGTGCAATTCGCAGTAGGATAGCTGAATAAGTCCACAATTAGAAAACCCCAATACTGTGGACCTGGGATTGCAACTGATGGGTCTCGCAATACCCAGCCAAGCCCACCTGTTGATGGGTAAGGGTCTGCGTTTGGCCTGCCAAAAAGCAGCGTGTCGGGCATTTGGAAGGGTATTGAACAACACCGAACTGTTTTAGCAGTCCAAACCTGGACCGCTGGCGGGTTACCCGGACCTGTTTGTCACACTACATATATTCCTATACCTGATAGATCAAGCATCATATCATCTTATCATTCACTGTGGTTTCATCCACCAAGGTTATCTATCTCACAGCAGCAGGTCATGTTGTAGGCCAAGTCGAAGGCAAATGTTGAGAATGGTATTGTGAAATTATGGTCATGGCATTGAGTATTTGTGCCATATACATGGCTGTTGCTATGGTGATAAGAATCAGAGTTCTTTTTAAATTATGTAAATAGGATATTTCAGTGTTAGCAATAGCCAGACTCATAACCTGTTGAAAAACTGATTGCTAGGAAAGCATAATTCAACTATGGGAGAGAGCAACAAGGTCATATATATCTAATATATAAATACTTCATTTGTCAGCTGGAAGCATTTGGATTTATTGATGGTGGTACCTACCATCATACTGTGGCAAATACCAGGATGCTCATTGATTGGCAGATGGTGATTTTCGGTCATGATTGGTGTACTATGGCGCTTTGCTTGAGTGTAGCTCTCACAAGTGCTATTGGTCAGCAATGCAAGCTGGCTCGACACAATATGGGTGGGCAGGCTCTCAACTTGCTGGAAATGAACTATACTTATTGGCTGGATTCGAACTAGACGGCCTTGCCCTCTGGTAATTGGACGCAAACCGAATACGCTGGCTCTTGAATTCCTGAAGCTGATTGAAACTGACTTGCTCTCTACTTGCTGGATACAATTTAGACAGATTCAGCGGGCTAGATGTGATCTGGATGGGCTGGATGTGGAATTTCTGGAAACAATCGACACAGGTGGACATGCTCTGAACACACTGGCTATCTGAAGACTAGACACAATTGAGATGGGCTGACTTTAGACTCCACCCAGAAACATGGCCTTATGTGATGCATAACTCAGAAAGAAGCTGTTTTGGTGAGGGTAATCGATAGCATATTTGACCCGCAGCACAATGAGGTCATCTGGACTTTCGCCTCGACTAGATTATTGTGATACGAATGTGAGTATGTGCACTTGATACTATACATCTTGCTGCATTCAACAAAACTGCCAAATGCACTTCATTGCATGCTTCCAACAATGCTCTAAAGTACAGTCTGAGTACCGTCCCAAGTACACCTCCAAGTATGTTCTCAAGTTAACTGCTGGAGGCAGTTTCAATGACAGTCCTAATTGCACTCAATGGCACAGTCTCAAGTAACCTCTCAAGACGCTCTCAAGCACATCTGAAACATTTTTTTGGGGTGGCCACTGCGACGAGGGATCATGAAGCCGTATAGTCATGGTGTTGCCAATTTCCGCAATAGATTCTGCACAAACAATAGACAATTTGATCTCAGGGAGAGCAGACCTCCAAATCCGCATTTCCAACAGAATCTACTGCCCCCTGCCCACAGATTGTGGGTATATGTGTCCGTATTCAGTCTGGGGCTCATTGTAATGATGGCAATGGTGGTGATGGCAATGGATGATGGCAATGGTGATGGTGATGGTGTTGACAATGGTGATCATTAAACCAGAAGCACTTAGTCAAGTAGGTGGCTATGTCAATGTTAGCATCAAAGCATCCCCAGACTTAGAGCCTTCTATTATCCCACGCTTCCAAACTTAGAGCCTTGTATTAGCCACAGCTGCCACCGACTTAGAGCCTTCTACTAGCCAAACGTTCCACAAACACAGTGAGTGCCATCAGCCAAAAGGATTGTATGGAAAGATCTACTCCTCCCAAAGTACTGCTCTTTCAAATGTGGCTCTCTCAAGCAGGCTATCAATCAGGCTTTCAAGCAGGTTCTACAGCAGACTTTCAGTCGCCAGTGTACTTTCATGCGGACTTGCATCGATCGTGTGTACAGTACAGGTATATCAACATTGACTCCAGCCAGTAAAGACAGATATCGGCCCATCTCTGGCCAGCAGCCATACATAGTTCCACAGGCCCACCCACATATCTGTATGAATCAACCATCGATGACTATAGACGGCGTGACAGACAGGGGTCCATGGGAAGCCAGCTATGAGCTGCACATGTGCGCATAGTACAGCCAATTGTCAATTTACTCTTTTGCCGATGTCGCTGGATATGATTTGGACTGACTAGCTCCCTGCTGGCTGGACATGGCTTTGATAGGCTCGCTCGTGGCTAGCTGGAGCTGATCTGGATGAGCTGACTCTTGGTCACCTGAATATGATTTGGATGGACTGACTTTTGGCCTGATGAAAACGATCTAAACAACCCTTACATACTCACTCTGAGTTGGTTCATAGTTAGTTGGATGCGATCTGCACAGGCTGACCTTCAGCTGGCTGGACACAATCTTGATTGGCTAGCTTTTGGCTGCCTATGTGAGCTGGATCTTGGCTGGCTGGACGTAATCTGGAAGGGTTAACTCTGCACTGGCTGGATGCAATTATGATCAGCTGGCTGAGAGCTGGCTGTACGTAATGTGAACTGTCTGAGAGCGGGCTGAATATCATCAGTTATGGGGTTAAGGATTTCTTCTTACTGAATGGAGTGGTAAAGCCGGCACCATACCTACTACGGTATGAGCATATACATACTCATCTTACATTTCTGATTCCAGAGCTGGGAGCGAATGGGAGGCTCTGGTGAGAGTATGGCTATGCGTTGCCTACCATTACCTGGTTAGAAGTAAATGTTTGACACAGCCAGGTGCATAATCCTGTACCTGGGCTATTTGCATGAGGTGTGGGGGGAGTTTGAAATTTACATTGCCTTCATCCACACATACCATTGTATGTCCACACAGCAGTTGGGTGGGTGTACCTTGTCAATAAGATAATTGATACCAATTAGTATTAACACTGCATTGTAGTCATCTGTTGGGGCAATTGGACTTCTCTCAGATATTTTACACCAGTTATACAATGTTTATGACATGCAATAATCTCAAACTTTCAGTCACCCCAACAGCTTACAGTCTGGTAATGATCAGCACATTGTGAATGATCTAGGGAGATTTTCATTCTTAGTTCTTCTGATTCTGTCTGCTTCAGTTTTGACTGTTGGGGGGATCCACTGTGATAAACATCATATAATGCCCTAGAGTATAATAATGAGAGATATCAATGAGGCCACAACAAAATGGGGTAAGTAGGTATAATGAATGGGTGTCAATTAATGAGTTGTGTGGAGGGGTACTAGCAGGTGAACCAGAGTGGTAAGGGTAACAGTGAAGCCAGATAGAAAGTGTATTGCGGAGGGACAGGGAAAGTACCAGAAAGTTACAAAGAGTTCTGTTATTGTAACTTTGTAAATTAAGTGAAAGGACGTAGTCGCCAGAGATGAGACGAACATAAAAGCCCGCATGGCCACGCCTTGAGGAGACCTTTCGAAACTTTAGGTGCAGTAGTCGGTGTATAACACCTGCAGTTTCTCTCACTTGAATTATTAACTTTAAAAAGATTCCTATCCTTCAGCTCCGTATCGTAAGAACATGAGCCAATTGATCCTTCTAAATAACCGCTTGTGAAACAGCCTTTGCCTCTTCCGCCACATGCAATTCGGTAATATCCACATCATGTGGGGCTTGCGCCTCCTCTTCCACCACCTCCAATTCAGTGATATCCACTTCATGTAGAGTTTGCTCCTCAGCTCCGCCGGTGGCTGTTCCGCGCTGACTACCATCCTGCTCACCATCATCGTCCCGACTTCCAAGTTCTTCGTCTTCTCCCATAGCAGCCAGCTCCTGCTCATGTGGCTGTACGGCAAATTCGCCAAACGTGGTGTTTACCGACCAATCTTCCCAATCGTAGTACTTCAGAACATTGACGATGAGTTGTTCGGCGAGCCAAAAATATTTAGCCGTAGGATCCGAAGTATTGAAATACGCGAACAGCACAGGTGTTACGACGTTGAAGATGTTGACGAAGAAGGCCGGAAATCCAAAGAGAAGCCTCATCTCCAAAGTCGCGTATAAGCAAGAGCTCATGCACGCCACAACAACTCTAGGGGTGCCGAAGAAGTTGATCTTGTAAATAGAGGTGACATTTCTTGTCATTGGTGCGTCGTCATCATACACTGATAATTGAATTTCTTCGGCGTCCGAAAGATAATCCTCAGTTGTCGGGCTTTTGAATTTCGCGAAGACAGTCCTCCCGGTTAGAAGAATAAATGCCTTTTCCGCAAGCCAATAGAGCCCCTTGGCAGGCCATACCCAGCCTATGTGTTCCCAGACCAACCTCCGAAATTGTTCCTGTGTCGGTGCATCCCATTCTGGCCCTGTCTCGATAGGTGAAAACCACGTCGCCACCCCTTTATAATTGCACGAATAGGTCAACACGGAGCCCAGTTGGGTAGCGACCACTACGCAACGACCAATTTCCGATATCAAGACTATGCAACGCAGGGCAAGCGACGGCGTATATTTCCAGTAGGCATATCCGCGAATAGCGAGGACTACCGAAGACATTGCTATAAAGCACACGTATCGAGCGATGGAGACTGCAACCGCGCGATGAACGATATCACGTGTCAACCTCATATTCACGGTCGCTGTTGCTGGTATCCGCCTATACTGCATATACGGGATTATAAACTGGTTCGAGTTTGTCATAAAGATCAGCGGGTTCCAGTCATGTTGATTGTTCTGGTGCTCGGTCAATAACGGTAGACCCTTCTTGATTAATTGTCCATACCCTCCTCGAGTTGACCGTAGCTCGCCTTTTCGAAGGTGCAAAGACCGGCAACCATCGGGTCCTTGTTGTGATTCGTATCACGTCGGTGAGGTCTTCGCCCCGCGAGTGTAGCAGGCGCCATCGAGGGATATGCATGTATGAGTGTCGGCCGGGATTGAACACGTATTCGTACGCTGCATTCAAGAAAAGAAGCCCTCCCGAGAGGTCCAAAGAAGCTATGCTGCTGCGAATGATGGAGTCTTGTCCAGACACACCGCCGAGGCTCTCGGTACCGAAAAGCATAAGTTGCGTGCTCATGATGAAAAGAATTAACAAGAAGCGTGGGCTGTCGACTAAAGTCATATTCGTAGTTAACGTGTTACTTGCGGTGTTAACGTTCTGTGAGGTTGTCTATTGTTGCCGAAGACGAGGCTGAAGCGTTGTGGCCTAATGCCGGATGGATCCCCGCACGGAAGCAGACTTTGTCAAGGCAGTATGAGTATGCATGCTTGGCGTTGATTTGGCCACTCGCAGGAAGAGGAGGGGTATGAGCGAATGAGAATCTGAGCGTATCCGGTTTATTGTAGCACTGCAGGTGGAATTGATGGAATGGACAAGGGGAGACTGGAGGGGGTGGAAGTATGTGGCTGACAAGAGGCGAAACCAACATAAATTTGCACGGCGATGTGTAAATTTGCATGGCACCGTGTCAACCAAGCCATGTGCAGAGGAGTCAAGTACTGCCAGAAGCTGCGAACTGTAGGACTTGTACCATGTAGTCTGTTCTGTGTACAGTTACATCCGGGTAATGGGATAATCGCAAACTTGAGGAACGGCACTTGCTGCTCTACCGTCATTCCCAACCTACATCTAACTTCGCAGACAATCACCTACTGCCGCAACGTTTGCTCTCCGCAGCTTCCAGCCGCAATAACATCACTTTCTTGCGACAGATAACTTTAACGTCATCAAGCCGAAGGTGCAATTTGAGCACAGCTCTCGATATCGCTTCCCTTCCAGTACTGTAGGTACCCGAGGCTGTCACATGCCAGACAGGTGAGCTTCTGGCCGAACTTCGCTGACATCTCCAGCATGGCTTCCTGCGCGCAATGCGGCAAGACCGCAGCCGCCGACTCCACCCCCCTCAAGCGATGCGCCAAATGCAAATCCACCAGCTACTGCTCACGCGACTGCCAAAAAGCACACTGGAAGGTGCACAAGAAGACTTGCGACCGTGGCGCCTCCGCATCCGGCTCGTCGTCGCACGGTTTCCAAGTCCATTCGGTTGATCCCGCTACATTCGGCGCTGGCATTGCCGATGACGCTCTCCACGCGCTCCCCGAGAAGGATGTCTACAAGCGGCTTATCGACAGCTACCGGCTGCGTGTCGAGGATGCGTACGTTTACAGCGGAAACCCGATCGGGTTGTATGCGGGCGAAGATCCGGTGGTAGGGTTTCAAGAGTTTCTTGATCTCGCTGAGAAACGAGGAGGGCTGTTGCCGCCGTGGTGGAGCAAGGAAAAGAGAAGCGAGTGTGTCAACTCGGGATGCGGAGGAGTTGAATGGAGTGATCTGAAGCGTACGGTTCAGAAGCCTGATGTCCAGGGGCATTATAAGGATCCGATGATGCCGATGAAGATCAGGGTCCTGGCGGAGAAGATTTATGGAACTCATGTCGTGGGATAGAGGTAATGCTCGCCTCTTGCTGGGATATGTCTGTTGGCGGATCGTATAGTCTCATACCCAAAACATTTCAGGCTTGTTGAAACTTCGTTAAAGTTTTCGGTTTCTAGTTTAGTGAATACACAATTCATGGGGTTTTCGAGTTCCGGAGGTTATACAGTTGGGGTGATTGGGGCTGTAAATGCGTTCGTACTCATCTATGTATAGATACGGCTGAATACCATCAGTTCAACAGCAATCTCCCAGTCTCCCAGACGAGCCATCATCTCCGGCCATATGCAGGCTGAGATCTATTTATGCAACAGCAGTGTTACTATAAGGCATTCCCGGAAGGCAGAGGCCATGTCGGTACGAAACAAGGCATCATAATAGGGCACAGGATCTCTGTATATATTGAGAGTCTCTTCTCGTAAATACTAAGAATTCCCTATGGTATAAAATTTGTATGGAATATGTATAAGTTATACACCTCCCTCGCTAAATATACAAATCTGTAATGATTCGAATCATCACAAGTTTCAACACGCAGACCAACCGCGCTTATTAAAAACACGCGCTAAGGGCGGCCGGGCGGCTGGGCCACTTAAGAACACCGAGCTGGATTATATTAGTGCAAACTGGATACAATCAGTGCAAACTGCCCAATACCTAGTTATTAACCGTCACGTGTGCACGATCTCTCACTTATAGTCGAGTCTAGCTGGAAGAATGAATTTGAGTGCACCTGGAAGCTTAGAGTCGAGCCACGTTGGACTCCATCATTGAGTCGAGTGCACCTGGGGAATGGAGTATACTCCAGTATCCAACGCTGCCCATAGTATCTAGCGCAGATTTTTGCCAGTGTACCATTGTGTATCTAGTTCCCTAGAATTTCGTAGAGCCCACGGACCAAATTCCCTATGGAAGACCATTCGAGAAACTACTTATCTATAAGGTACACATCATTTCTACCGGTGGCTGCTTAGCCGTATGCCAATTCTGAATAATGTTCCCAAGCAGCCAAACAGGCACGGCTTGACAGAAGCCTAGCCGGTTTACGAGTTTCAGACATGCTGCCAGGCCGATTAATAATTGGCAGCTATTTGCACCAGGCAGGCAAAGATAATCTAGCACTGGTACAGAAATGGCATCCATATATGTGATAGGCATTGTAAATAATCACCGGCATTCACAGGCATCCATAAATATCGCTGGTATTTGGGATTATTGCCGGCATTTATATATACCGCGGTCATTCAAACTGGTAGATATCCCTGGCATTTTCAAATACCGCCGGCATTTTGGAGCACCTGCCGGATTTAGCCCGTTTGTGGCCGGCCGGACCGTTTGATTCCAAAGGAGCAAACAACACATTATCAAGCAGTTGCAACAGGTGGGTAGAGCGAAGGGGTACGACATGAGGATGACTTTGTTGCTGTATACGTTGCGGCAAAAGTGAAGGTTGTAGCGTGAGCAGAGACCGTCAAGAAGAATTTCGTACTTATATTCAGCAGCTTCTGGGTTGGTCCTTGTATTAAAATGGCTCAACTACTACAATCCGAGTCTATGTGTTGTGTAACCCTTCTTACTATATGCAAACAAGGCCTCCCTAGCCTTCTCTTACTTGACTTCGGAATACCACCTACGATAATGTGCACTTCATTTGAAAATAATTATCGGGGGGAGCATCATCTAACTAGCAGAGCAGTATTCAATGGTTGTGATAAGCTCACATGTACTATCTTGTGTCGATCGTGGAAGTCTCCTTCCTACACTCCTACACGTACAATCGCCTGTGCATGTTTTGATAGACCAAAGATAAAGCCCTTTTCATCCATATCCAACTACCAAATCGAGAAAGACTTCTCTTCACGAAGTGCTTGGTAGATGCGCATATCCTATGTCATTTGCCTTCGCTATTGTAACCTCTACACATCCGATAGTTATCACGGTAAGTGCCCAAAGTGTCAAGATAGCCTGTTAACGGGATATTTAGTGCGGGGTACAGGTGCGCACGGAGGCTTTCCGAGTTCCCATTTATCCGACTTCCGTGTCTCGGACGTTAGCATTCAACACTTCACCTTCATCATCGTCGCCCTAGAGACCCGCCTGCCCCCGAAGCCCTTGCCCAGTATACTGTACTGGTTACAGTGGTTCTCCCTAATTATCAAACACTGATCAAATCTATAATAAAAACTTTTACAAACTCGCCATTCTGACTGCTGATGTCTGAACCACTGTAACTAGTGCTGTATCTGTTCAGGATGCCCGAAACAAACAGGCAAAAGCCAAGCCCGATGCCGCGCACGTATCGTCTATCGTGAGTACCCATCAATATACAAACAGAACAACTTAAGAAATCCCTCGCAGCCCTGTCTAGCAGCACCAAAAATAGCGTTCGAAATGTTAAAGCGCTGTCGTTAGTGCCGAAAGGTCGCAAATAGCAGGTTGGTATTGTTACTTTCGTCAATGAGCCTTCTGATTTGCGGAATGTTTGCCCAGCCAGAGAGTGGACCTCCCAATCACGATTGCGCGAAACGAAGTCGAATTAGCCATCGATTGCAATTTCGTTGGGCTTACACCGAATTACTGTATCCCGCTGCTACGGTAGAGTGAGTTACTTCAGCGTCATGAATACTTTCATTTTGAAGTCTAATTTAGCTTTGCAGCATCATCGGAGTTTGCGGAGTCGGCGGTCATGCGTTCGGTTCATGGATGTCCCAATCGTCTGCACACAAAATGTGGTTGAGAGACTTCCTGCCCAATTACATACCCCAGATTAGGACTCTCATATTTGGATACGGTGCCGCTTTGAAAAATAGTACCTCCACTACTTCTATCGGGGACTACGTACTGCAACTTCTTCTTACATACATTGTGTCCGGGCTAACGGCGAGGGAGTACGTTATTGGCAGCTTCCTGATCTAACGTTCTTCTAATATATAGTCTACTTTAGGAGAACCGGCGGCCTATAATTTTGGTGGCTCATAGTATGGGAGGTCTCGTAGTGAAGCAGGTGAAATTGCCCGACTTGCCCCCACACCAGAACCATCTGTATCTACGAGATGCATGTAAGAGTAACTGACAGCTGGCCCCGAGCAGGCGTTAGCAATTACTGTTCAAGGTAGTTCATGTTAGACCGAGTCTTTGTAGAGTACGTCATCACGTGGCTGTGGATTAGGGCTGGCAGCTACTATATAGGCTACGTGTCATCTTAGACTTAGACTCAATCAATCAATCGTCTCGACAGGTTCGTGAAGACGATCAACCAATCCTTCAATGTTGTAACGTATTTGACGGTGTAACCGCCCACAACCGGGTAACCGCTCAAGGCCACACAACAACAACATAGTACCAATTGCACAACTGATAGGGCCCACAACAATCTGTAATTAATACAGGATGATTTGCAACCATGTTACTTCATAATTCATATGCATAAAATATTCTATGCAGCTGTTACACTTAGCTAGATGCTGAACTACTGATATTAAACAGACTGAAATATGGTATATATTGCAATCAAAATGGGTACTGTTATCTAATATCAATTCAAACTGCCCTAATACAGTGAAGAGATATGCTATATAATGTATAGATCACATCAAGCATATGGGGGAAAGTAAATAAAGACATAATGTGGTGGAAAGATAAATTATAATTAAATTGAGAAAATATGGTATTTTTGTAATATTTTTCAGTTAGCTAGTAATTGATTGTTCAGGTGGCTGTAACTGTTCCCAAGGTGTATATAATTGTAACTGAGTATGTTACATTAATTACAAATATAGCATTGATGTTTAGAAGCTAAAATAAATTATCTTTAAATATTCTAGTTGATAATTTTATATATACAAAAAGTAATTCCAAATAACAAAAACATTTAAATTCTATAGCTCAATTTGTTCCAGCTTTCGTAAGTGAAATGAATATATCATAAATAGTTGAATTTGTAGTCTTCTACATCATTTTTAGTATTGTTTGGGTATATTTTAAAATATACCTAAAATCTTAAATTTATAGGATTTCGGAATTGGTAGAACTTCTCATTAGCAGTTATATTAATATATTTAATGATATTTTTTGATTATAACAGATATTTAAATTTATACTAATAGTGATAGTGCTAACAGTATTAGTCATACAGTAGTTTGAAATATTACAAATTTGTGGAAAATGTTACAAATATAAACAATATGAAAATATTAAATATATAGTAATACAGCAACTGTATGTATTCCTGAAATATAGTATAACTATATTCTAGTTGAAAACAGTTATTTCAGTTTACAATTAGCTCCAGATTGCAATAACTGGTCTAGTTAGTAAACAAGTTACTACAGGTAAAATCTGGATATCATATTATTTAAATATAATTATTGACAGTAGTTATTAGATTTATACAAGTTGAATAGGCATTTCTTGGTTGTATAGTATAATTTAGTATATTGTTAATGGGATTGTATAGACCCAGTTTAAATGGAACTGAATATATAAATATATATATAATATTGTAAAAATATCATAATTATAATTAATATATACATAACAGATATAATCCCCAACTGCTTACTATGCAATGGAGTTGAAGTATACCTTCAATGTATAACAAGACACACAGATTATGTACCAAGTAATAAAAACCGAATGGGCTATTAAATTTACAAAATTGTTTATCAAAGTATATATTTACACTGCAACATACAAAACCTTTGGTTACTATTTGTCCTCCACTGTCTTCAGATACCTCCAAAATCTTTGAAAAGCATGAAAATAGGTTGGAAATTAGTTACTAATATTTGCAAGGTTTGGTATGGTGTCTTTGGATGTCATTGGAGGCTCATGAGTTGTGTACACATGCTTGAGCGGTTACCCGGTCGTGGGCGGTTACACGGTATACTACGTTATAGGGATCTTTCTTTTGGGGTCCCGAATCGAAGTCTCAACACGCAAAACCTAGAAACATTGGTTCAAGGACAAAACAATGCCCAGTTGATTGCAGACTTAACAGAGGGGTTGCCGCTTCTTCTTCACATCGACCACGCCTTCCAGAACGGTTTTACCTACAAGGACTGTCTAATCGCTTCCTTTTTCGAAACCAAAGACTCAAACACAGTGAAGGTTGTGCCTCCTCACATATTGTGCATGGAGTTATGGGCATTGGTTTTTACTGTGATTGGTTGAAGGTTTTACCGAATGGAGAATGGGAAAGAACGGACACATATTTACGGCTGGTAACTCGGAATTCAGCTACTTGCTTTTGTCCACGCGAAGCTATTCATCACTAAATACCCATTGACACCGACCATTCAAACTTTGTGAAATTTTAGGGCTACGATGAACCGTACTATGAAATGGTGCGAAGCAAACTAATAGAATTAGCTAAGGGAGCGCCGAGAATTATCAACAAGCGTAGAGAAATATGTATGTAGTTGCAATAATATCAGTACTACTTATGGCTACGCGATTCTCACTGGCCATGTAGGCCGACAGCTTGTCAAGGAGCTCCACATTCAACGCTCCACTACAGCGCATCAAATTCATGCTGAGTGAGTCGAGAGTGATTCTATACTATTTGAATGCCTAGTAATAACAGTTATATTTGTTATGCATTTAGTTACTTTCTATCGGAAAAAGAGCAACAATGCCATTAAATTTTCCTTACTACATACTATGTAACTCCCCGGAAGACCGTCCTGAATCGTCATAAGGGTACCCTGGAGTGGGTCTTAAGAGACGTTAATTATGTGAATTGGATGTCAGATGAAACGAACTTTTGAGGATACCCCGGGGATCCTGGAATGGGCAAGACAGGTATGGCAGCTTCTCTTGCTATCTCAACTAAGTAGTAGAGTCATCGACGAACTAACGCTGACATTTATGAAAGTTCTTGCTTCATTCTTGCTAGGCTGCATTGAAGACCAGATAACGGACCAACATGGAAAGATTGTGACTTACTTTTTCTGTGACGATAAAGATAACTCCCAGAATTCGGCCGAGTTGATATTGCGGTGACTTGTTCACCAACTGATAAAGACTACACCGGATCTCATTAAAGATGCCATGAGCTATTATCAAACGGATGGTTCCCGCTTGGTTGATACGTCTGCGACGTTATGTGATGTTTTTCTTGCTATTGTAACTGATCCCCGAGTCAGCAACACATGTCATGCTCGATGCTCTCGATGAGTGTGAAGAAAGATCGAGAGATGAGCTTTTGGACATGTTCAGTAACTATTTCCTACCGAGCCGCGACAATAGAAGCAACTTCATATCTGGCGGAAGCTCTCTTCAGGAATTGATGACTAGTCGACCATATGATCAAATCTATACCAAGCTATTCCGCCTTCTGAGATTCGAGTCCACTATTAGATTGAAAACTGAAGACCATGGTCGTGAAATCGATGCCGACATCCAGTCTTTCATCTCACAAAGTGAATGAATTGGCAGATATATGCAACTACAACCGCAAGACCAAACATATGGTGTTGAAAAGGCTAAAAACCGGTGTAGATGCAATGTTCCTCTGGGTTTCGTTGATTACCTCCAAGCTTTTGGAAACTTCACCTAATGCCGTGGAAGAAACTCTTCAAGCGTCACCAACGGATTCAATGGATGGAATGGGTACCTCCTGGACCGACTCAACTCAAACCCAAAAGACGCAGAAATGGCAAGGCTCATTTTAAAGTAGATTTTATTTACCCCGAAGCCGATGAGGATTGAAGAATTGGCAATTGCATGCGCACTTAAGCCGGGCCACCGTTCCCCATCCGCATCAGCGTTAAATGGAAAGAGTCATGCAAAACGGGTTTCTCAAATAATATCTCTGTATGGACCTATACTTAATGTTCAAGAAGGCGCTGTTCATCTCGTCCATCAATCTGCGAAAGAGTTCTTGCTCCAAGACTATATTCAGGTCTCCTGTCCACGTTATTCATATCACCGCAGCAAGCAAACGTTGAGCTAGCTGTTGCGTGTATGAACTATTTATCCTTCGATAAGTTGAGTTGTGGGTCATTAGACAACGTATCCTAGTCAGAATTATCCAAATACCCGATATTTCACGGTTACCAATTTCTCGAGTTGGCAGCAAAATACTGGCTACAATTTGCAAAAAGTGCGCGCGGATCTAATAACGAACTATGGAAGTCTTTTCATAAACTAGCGCAATTAGACTCACAGTTGAGTCTCGCTTTCCAAATTGTTATTGAAATGAGCAACTGCGACCGGGGACTGCATTGTATGTCGCAGCTTTTCTTGGACTTCACTCTTTTGTGGCCCGTCTTTTACGCCAAGGGTATGATGTGAGTCACCAGGGCAGTACCTACAGAAACGCACTTCAGGCAGCAGCATATAAGGGCCATAAGGCTATCGTTTGCTTGCTCATTGATCAGGGAGCTGATGTGAATGCCCAAGGCGGGGACTATGATAACGCCCTTCATGCGGCAGCATGGAAAACTCACGAGAATATCGTCCGCATGCTAATCAAGAAGGGTGCAAAGACCAGGGGTTCTGTCAAAGCTCTCCAGATTGCAGCATCACACGGCAACGAGTCGATCGTCCGCCTTCCCATTAATTCAGGTGCCGATGTCAACGCTCAGGGCTGCAGATTCCCAGGTGGGATGATGATTCATCGTAACGCCCTCCAGGCTGCAGCATATAAAGGCCACGAGGTCATAGTCCGCCTACTCATTGAGGAGGTGCCGATGACAATGTCCAGGGCGGGGACTAGGGCAATGCCCTCCAGGCGGCAGCATCAAACACCCCGAGGTCACCCCCTCATTGAGAGGGGTGTCGATGTCAACGCCTCGACTGGCGGGTTCTTTCATGGCACTGCCCTTGAGGCAGCCGTAAGCACGGGTTGCGTTGCCATTGTCCGTCTTCTCTTTGATAACGGTGTAAATGTTTCTAAGGGTATTCAACGGTCAAACAACATGACTATCGCTCGAATACTCTTGAAATATGAGTACGATGAGGAGGAGGACATCGCGGATCATCAGAATACTGAGAACACCGAGGATGCCAAGGATGGTCAGGGCGCCGAGGACGCCGAGGTTGGTAAATACGACGAGGAGGACACCGAGTATGGTCAGGGCGTTGATGATGCCGATAATGGTAAATGCGGCGAGGAGAAGGACACCGAGTATGTTCAGGACGCCGATGACGTCGAGGGTGGTGAATACGGCGACGAGGAGAATACCGAGCTTGGCCACGATACCAGTGACGCCGATGATACCGAGGATGGTGAAGATACCGAAGAGGACATCGAGAATAGTCAGTACACTGAGAACGCCGAGGGCTCCGAGGATGATCAAGGCTCTAAAGACGCCGAAGTTGGTGAATACGATAAGGACAAAGACACCGAGGATAGTCAGGGTGCTGATGATGTCGAGGACGCAGAGGATGGTGAGGACGCAGAGGAAGAGGACACCGAGAATGGTCAGTATGCCGAGGACGCCGAGGTTGGTGAATACGACGAGGAGAACACAAAAGATAGTCAGGGTGCGAATAATTCCGAGGACACCGAAGACGGTCAGGACACTGAGAACGCCAAAGGTACCGCGAATAGTCAGAGGGCCGATGACGCCGAGGATGGTGAATACGGCGAGGAGGACGCCGAGGACGGTCAAGACCGCGAGGATGGTGAGTATTGCAGGGAGGATGTTCAGGACAGTGAGGAAAGTGAGGAGTATGGCAACCAGGATGGTGAGGAGGAGGACGGCTTTTCTCTTTCAGATGATGGTTATTAAACGTCTTTGTTCTAATCAGTTCACGCAGGATGTCAGTCAACGGAGTGACCGGTCAATCCGCGGAGTAACTGGGCTCCATGAATGGAATAGTCACTTCATAGAACGTACACAGTATATGAGTTGACAAATTACTTCGCGGAACGGGAACTATTCTTTGTGAAGTAACTAGTCACCTTAGAGTGTGTGCACTCAACGAAAGAACAAGTTAGTTTAGGGAGTATTACATTAGATTATACAGTAGCCTATGTATGTGTTTTACACGCATATATGCGTATGCAAGTATACCCACTAAACCAAATCAGCTCAACTAAGAATTTAGACCATCTTGCAACTACCATTTGCCATCAGATTCCACTTACAAGAAGGGTAGCCCCCGAGAACTGACAACTCGGGAGGTTGCACTACTCCAATTCCCTGCAAAGCTCATACAAGTTCGCTGTGGACATTCAAATTAATTTAATGCTGCAGAGAATTCGACACTTGCACCACCAGCGCCTAATCATAATGCAAAGCTCCATTGATTAAACATATGCGGAGATGTATGCTAGTACACTGACTTTTGTTTTGTTGAAGGTGGAGCACAGAGCGACTGGACAACAGGAAGTCTCAACGGAGGAAGACGAAGAGGAAGAAAATACTGCGGAGAAAGAAGGTAGTGATACTACCGATGACATGAAGAATAGTGTAATTTTAGTTGCACGACGACGCTGAGGGATGTTGTTGATTGTAGCGACGCCGGTGAAGATGTACAGAGTAGTCGTTAATTTTCCTTGAGCTTCATTACTACATTATACAAGATACGGTGGCGGCTTCGCCGCCCTTTGGAGGCGCCAGATAGATCTCCAGCCCAGCCAACCCAGAGTTGTCATTTTTAGCAGCTCCTATGCTTCCAGATGTATATGGCTTTAACATACTCCTAGAATTCAAATTTGTTAGACATCTCTTGGCCAGCTCCCAGTGATCTAAGTCCAGGTGAGTCTCTATTGTTTCTGTGGCTAGAGCAAGCATATTGGCAACTGGGAAGATGCCTTCCACTGAGTAACTCCAATCAATTCAAGTTCATTTAAGTCCATGAGTTTTGCCCTGATCACAAAGTGTTCTATACATGAACTATGCATCAACAGATTCTCTTTCACTTTGTGGTCTCCAATTTACTATACCACTAATATTCATAGTGCAGCTGTAAAAAAAAAGCTCAAAAATGCTGTTGATTCACAATTTCTGACTCAATATAAGAGATATCATAAATCTAAGACTGGGAGGTGAAAGAGGACATTGTCCACATTTTGTGTGTAGGACATTTTGTAATCAGAGCCAAACACTCATTGGAATTAAATGGGCAGATCATTTGGGATCTGAGTTTAAGTGGTAGGTATTTGCCACAATCAGCCACTCAGCCACAGAATTATGACCAATCAGAATCGAAAAAGACACATGTCGTGTCCTTATATGAATAATATCTTCCAGTCAGTTCACGGAGCACTGATGTGACTTGTTCATTCCCGGAAAGTGGGATTCCGTGAACTAACCGGTCACTCCATAGACTGACATCCTCCGTAAACTAACTAGAACAATTGATAGGTAGGTAAGCCGCTAGTGAATACATACTACTGTATTCACAATCGCGCATACTGTAGATTGAACGAGATCCATCGCACCTTTTATAGTGCAAAAGTAGAAGGAAAGCTGGAGAGTGGGAGGGGAGCTGGAAAGTTCCCGGAAACGACTGTACGTGGCTGTGAAAATAGAGACGATGAGAAAGTTCAGCGTGCTGTTAGAAATATCAGCGATTTTCGAGAAAAATTCGGGCTTAACGTAAGGAAAGCGATGACAGCCACGAAAGCGGTGAAAAGCTGCGAAAGTTTAGGGCGCTTTCCGAAATTCGTGTTAACTTTTGAAAGCTTCTGTAAGTTCTCGATGGTGATCCTGTTTCGGGCTTCGAACCCGTTTTGGCGAATTCAGCATTCGCAAAATCTTTACTATGGATCTATGGACTCGGGTAGACTCGGGTGTGGAGTCGAGGAGGTTCTAGCATCTGCCCCACCTCCGCTAAGCCTGGCTGGATAAACAAACTCTACTCGTATCAGTCCATTGACCTCTACATGGGACTATCAACTGTCGAGTAGGTACCTCTATCTTACAGCATCTATGCTCTGACGCCGTTTCGGCACCGCACTCCCACATCTAATAGTTATACACTTGGTTGTCTGCTCGAAGCATTCTCATTGGTTGATTGTGGTACGTACCATCTTACTGTGGCAAATTACAGAATGCTCATTGGCTGGCAGATGGTCTTTTTCGGTCATGATTAGTGAACTGTAGCACTTTGTTTGAGTGTAGCTCTCACAACTGCTATTGGTCAGCAATCCGAGCTGGCTAGATACAATCTGGGTGGGCTGGCTCTCAACTTGCTGGAAACGATCTAGACGCGTTGGCTGGATGCGATCTGGAAGGGCTGGCTCTCGGCTGGCTAGATATGATCTGGACGGGCTGGCCCTCTGGTAGTTGAATGCGATCTTGTCAGGCTGGCTCTCGAATCTCTGGAGCCGATCGAGACGGGCTTGCTCTCTACTGGCTGAATACAATTTCGACGGGTTCGGCTGGCTGGACGTGATCAGGACGGGCTGGCTCTCGAATTTCTGGAGACGATCGAGACCAGTGTTCCTAAGCGGCCCGGCCGGCCGCCCGGCTTTTTAGCGGCCTGCAGGCCCGGCCCTCATTTAAAAGCCGCCGCTAAGGGCGGCCCGGCCCGGCCTATGCAAAGCCGGCCTGGCCTGGCCGCTTAGGAACACTGATCGAGACGGGTGGACGTGCTATGGCTAGGCTGGCTATCTGCAGACTAGAGACAATTGAGATGAGCTGACTTTCGGCTCGCTGGATATGATTTGGACGGGCTAGCTCTCTGCTGGCTGGGCACGGTCAAGATAGGCTGGCTCTTGGCCAGCTTGAGATGATCTGGATGAGCTGACTGTTGGTCAACTGAATATGATTTGGACGGGCTGACTTTTGGCTGGCTGAAGACGATCTAGACAACCCTGACATACTCACTCTGAGATGATTCTTGGCAAGCTGGATACGATCTGCACAGGCTGGCTCTCAGCTGGCTGGATATCATGGGTTTAGGATTCTTTTTTACCAAAGGGGGCGGCGAAGCCGCCACCATACCTAGTAAATGATTATTATTTTCTACTCCCACAAGTTATGAACACACAGCATATCTGAGAATATCATATCTATTCATAGGAATCCGGGACCCTGTCGCTTGCACGTTGGCTATGTACAGCATGTTGTATTTTTCTTGTGCAGAACATGATGAAAAACAAAGTTGCAAACGCACCACCGCTATCCTATTCGCCTTGTGCTCTACCAACCGGCGGTTTCTGAACATGGGTCACTAACAAAGTATGTATGACGTCGCCAGGCTGTATTGAAACGATCATTCTGCTGCTTCCTGAACAAAAGAGCTGTCGTTGGTTGGTGAAACCGTTTGAGGGATTTTCAGAAACGGTGGCGGCTTCACCGCCCCTAGAAGCTCAAATCCGAAAAATTATATCAGAGGGTGAAGGAAGTCATCCGTTCATTTATATGAAAAGGTTTATCATTATCATATTTACCTATCAGCGCGCTCCAATATACATATTCTTCCTGCCCCTCCCCATATTCCTTCACTTCTGTGGAGCCCACTTTACTTCCCAGGTGGCTACCCCAGTAGCCTGTCTCCCCATATCTGGTGGTCGCAATAGTCCGTCCGCCAGTATTTCAGGTCTCTGCATCATCGTCAAGTTTCGGGGAAGATATTGCAAAGTTAGGGCCTGAACATGGCGACTGAGTGTGACGCTTAGGGCTGGGGTTACTAATTCACCCGTACATATGTAGTTATTTCGATCGAGACACGGTGATGTGGGTTCTGTAATTTGTAGATGATCGACTAGCTAGGGTATAGTGTACAGTATGTACCATAGACGTGGCTGGGACGCATATTGGATATCATCGCTCGGTCATGGCAGCATCACTCACATCATGAGTCCATTACTTGGAAAATCGCTGGCGCCGACAGTCCCACAGTCTCACAAATATGCTTGCTGAGGGCATTTTCGATAACCCGTTAGTACGTCCCTAATCACTCTCCCACGCTTGCTGTCAGTAGTTGAGAGTGTTTCCCGAGGCAGCAGTACTCAGGTGCACTTAGATATGGGAGCTAGCTGGAGACTGTAACTTTATCTCCTGCTCCTCGGACCGAAGCAACAAATGTGCCGAGTGGAAGCACCCCACTCAGCTATCTCAACCAGCTCAAGTCCATTTTAGTCCGCAGGTTTTTCTCCAATCACAAAGTGTACTATACATAAAATGGGCATAACTACTCCCTCTTTCACTTCAGTCTCTGAGTTAGGTATCTGTAATGCAGAGTGATTAGTTGCCGGAAACAGTATTCATGGGGTGTTGTGCAGCCGCACAACGAATATTAGAGTTATATAGAGCTGGCTAGGAGCTAGCTGTTACCGGGAAAATCCAAGTTAGCAGCCCATATAGGAATGTGACCTAATGGAGAAGATTGTCCTTAACCCCAAGAATTGCGACTCCTCACCAATAGTTAAAAAGTTTGAAACAACTCGATACCACTTCTACCCCTCTCACCCACCTCCCGGTCAAGGCTGAGCAAAACGTAGACACCTACCCCGTTTAGGTGCGGCCCATCATACAGTGATTAGTTGTGTGGGTGGCAACAAAAGGAAGTATTGTTTTTTCTTCCAATACCTGCAGAGCTCGATCTGTCGTTTGCTGAGTCTGAGGAATGCATCAATTGATGCGGTTGGCTAAGCTTTGTTTACCATCCATTGGAAAACGCAGGGAGTGTGATACATTCCTTATCTGTGTTAACTGACAGTGATGGGTGAGACGCTAGCTTGTTGTCCGGCGTATGAAGAGCTAGGCTACTGGCGACAGCTAGCATAACTAGATTGGCTGCCGGCAATGCGATTGGCGACCCCGCCGCGATTACGTGTGTCAAACCTTACCAGCTTGCCCTGCGGTCTGCCTACTTTAGCGGGTGAACTCCGTTTTGTATAAGGTTCATATGAGGCGCATATGAGGTTGATCTTGCAATCACCTTCATTTGATTTTGCATACTCATGACAATACTGGCACAGTTGATACCAGATAGATTTACAGCGGTTGCAGCCAGCTGCAACCATGGCACTCCTAGAGGTCTGTCATGCCTGCCAGGCTCACATTAGAATCCTGACAGGATTTTGGTAGCCGCGGCCACACTCACAGCCGCTTCTACAGCCGCGCTTCAAGCGCCAGGCGGGGAATGAGTAGATACACAGCAGCACACACCTTCACCGTAGCCTGTAAGTCCATGACAACCATCATCACCATCACCATTACCACCATTCTGCTGCCACTGCCACCACCCCACGCACATCTGCACATCCAGAATCACAGGTGCAGCGGGAAATAATTGTAGAGCTAAAAGTAGCCACCAGAAGTGACAACCCCATCACATAATACCTGCTATGTAATGTTTTATTTGGCTGTGAAGATAAAGAGTTTTTAGTTTTCGCAGCATTGCACAAGAATCTCCAAAATGCTGATTGTGAGAATACTTAAACCCTCCTATCTGACTAGTTACTGTGGCATGAGAATTTCAACCAAGGATAGTGTTTCTCAACTGTCATCATTGCACTCTGCTGCAATGGTGTCCAATCTATCTGAATGATTGATGTGAGTTACAGTGGCAGGATAGTCATAAGTTTGAGAGGTTACCATGAGCCAACAAATATTCTCACATTAGCATGATATTTCAGTCACCCTCATGTTAGGCTAATAGACGTCTACCGGCCTCACATGAGCGTCACTTGAAACGGAGGACCCCCGCTAAAGTATGTTAATTTTTTTCTCGTTAGTTTTGTACACTAGACAATGACACGTACATCTCAATAGATTATTAGGCCCGACTTCCATCTAAAAACATCGATACTCTATCGTCTCCAGAAGCGACCTACAGATCCTTGTCGCATGCACATGCCGCGGCTAAGAATGGAAGCGAAATCGGAGAGTTTTAATCCTGCTTCCACAGAAGTTTGAGTGGTTCCGTGAACTTCTGTCTGCGCTTGCGGGGCTTATTTTTAGGTGTCAACCAATCCCCGGGTTAACTGCAGGTAAGTTGAATAGGAAGCAACGCTACATCAATTTCGGGCCGAATATTAGGTATTTAACGTTAGCGGTCTCGCTTAAATAAATTTTGCGAAATACCACTATTTTAAGGAGCAATACGGTGCCGCCGACGGTTACAGATACAGTTACGAAAGCATTCAAGTGTTCAGGAAAAGCGAAGACCTTGTTCACAGAGCTAAGGTGCGCTTGTGAACACACTGGATGGTGTCGGTGATAGTAAGTACTGCTAGCGTAGGTTTGGTAGTAGTATTATACCCACTCCTGGATGACCAATGAGATCATCATGAGGGGTGCTTGGTCACTTGTCTAGTTCGGCCTGACTTTGTGCTAATTGCTAGGAAGAGTCATCGCGAGAGTAGCCAATTTGAACCTTCAAGAACTGTAAACAGCCGAATTAAAGTGCTCTGTCGATTCCTTCCCCACAACTCTCATCGTTTCCAAGCCTATTTGCATCACAAGTGTTGTGCTGAATCTCTCACAAGCTAGTGCGGTAATTAGGCCATTATCCGAGGAGGTAGCCTGCAGCAAGGCTTGCGCAACGCTGGTGGATCAACGACCGTCACGTTGAGTGCCCATTGCAAGGCGAGAGGGCTGCTGGGTCTCATTTCGGTAGTCGCTAAATTAAATTAGGTGAGTGTGTTTAGGTGTGTACGCTTGTGCCATAGCATACGATTCAGGCACTAAGGAGGTGTGGACTGTGATTGAGAGCTGTACTTATTGTGCTTGATTCATTAGTGACGGCTATGCGACGGTGACACAGCTATAGCTATAGATGTAGTATGACTCGGAGGTTCAGTGATTATAATTCGGGGATTCAGATCATGCATAGCTGATCGATGTGTAGCGAATTTGTCTCTGAGTGATCGTACGTAATCGAAAGTGTGAATGCTGGTGCTGACTCTCGGTGATTGGTGTCGGATGGTTTCGTGGTTGAGCGCTAGGGTATTGATATGATGAAGGAGGCAGATCATATGCCCAGCCGATACATGCATGCAGTTGCACAGTAAATACAAAATCGGTAGTTGTTGGGCGTAATCTCACGATGTGCAGATATGCGACCGTGCAGCAAAAGGTAAAAACTGTGTGAATTGTAAAGGTACAAGAGAACAAAGAGAAGCTCGCTAGAAAGTGATGAAAGACTACTCCTGCTAGCCCTCTCTAGCCCTCAGAAGACCGCCACAAACACCGCACAACAGTAATAAATGTGGAGGATAGTTTGAATCTTGATACATTCGCAGCCAAAGGACTTCTGACTGGTAGCTAACAAGCTTAGTCGACACGGCAGCATGTGATACTGCACATAATGCTGAAAAGAACTATCTGCTGAACTGCAGGACAGAGTAGGTATTTGATTAGTCACCCATATATTTATACCTGCAGATGATAACCTTATCTTGCCGGACCTGATTGCCTCGAAAAATATTAAATCAAGTCGCGCAGATCTATTCTTTAAAGTGGCTGTGGCCGCCACCGCAAACATGGCCGCTTGATGCACAGAGCAAAGTATGGATACTGGAGAGTAATAATCAAAAAATAGTACATTATGATATAGTACAGTAATATTAGAATACGTTCTAGAGAATGAGGTAAAAATCTCTCGAGATCAAAGAAGCCATCTTCCATCTGTCCACCCACCGATATTCCGCCGTACACCGCTGTATTCAAAGTAAGTTTCTACTCTCCTTCTTTTTCTATTCTTTTGTTGATAATCACGATGACTTCGATTTCGAATCCCTAACAATCAGAAATATATAACTCTGCGCTACAGTGAGCTTCAACATTTCAGCACGACGAGTATAACATTTGACTCACTGATATACTAGGGCCAAATATCATGCAGCCCAACATGCAGCCCAACAACCAATAGTAAATCTTTGTTCTCCATGAGAGCAGCAACTTGGCATCCAGATCATGCTGCCTAGCCAGCACAAACGTGATCGGCAACACACTCGGGTTTACCGGTGTCCCTAGCAGCTCCGCCGGCGGTGGAACAGATACATTACGTTTTGCAATCTCGACCGCGACATTTCCGGGTAGAAAGTTGTTATTGGTGCGCAGCGTGGTATTGCCGTGTACAGCTTCGTATTGCCGCCTTTCGCTGTGGGGTGCGGTAACTGGTGGGAGGGGTAAATCTGGAGATTTTGTCAGCACGTGTATGTACTCTACTTTGCAGGTAAGCGACAACGCCTACCTCGGGAGAGAAAGCACCATGCCACATAGCTTGGGCAAGTTGAGATGCTAGTGGAAATCTGCGAAGCTTCCATACACGCCTTGATAAAGTCTCCTTCTGTGACGTGGAGCGCTCTTCCGGAACTGAGAAGGATGAAGCAATGACCTCTTGCATCGGCCTCGATGTCCACATGGTATGCTGGGGGAAGATCTGCGAGTTTGGTATAGGATGATGCTTTCGGCTCCCTGGCAAGTACTGCGGGAATAGGAGCGACAATCATCGTGAGGTAGCGAAGTTCCGGAAACGACAGCGTTTACACTCTGAGCAGGAAGTGGGTTTACAGGAAGGACATCTCCATCGTTTTGGCTTGGGGATTCACAGCATATCAAAATAACTCTTGTGGGCAGGGCAACTTGTTGTGTAAGGAGATTTCGCATTTGCGCATGTCTGAGAATCAATTCGCCCTTACCAAATACAAAAATGGGGGTGATCAAATAGGCTGAAATTGTGATGCAGCCAACAACCAAAAAACAAAAACAGTCAGCCGCACCGCTAGAAGGTGGTTTGGCTTTTCACGCGAATCGTGCAATAACACAACTAAAGAGAGCGAGCAGTAGAGAGAGAGCGTAGATTTCATGATATATCATCGATCTAGACATTGCTCACAGCGGTCCCTATTTCCCATTGACTGATATCTGTATATCGCTGTCCTCACTCCTACTAACATCGTTCCTCTTTCACACCCTGGGTCATCAATATGCATCAATGTCGCTGTTAGCGACCTATTACCTACTAGTCCGCAACTAAACGTGATCCTTCACTGGGTTAGCACGCCCTGGCTCTGAGCATGTGGTCGGATCTAGTTGTAAAAGTGTGTCTTTTAATTGATGACAGGTTATTGGGCAGCAGTGGGATCAAGCACATTGTGCCGATAATTTATTGTGGCGCTATCCTCATCGATGACGTCGTCATTAAACCTGTTACTAGACACATAATCAGCAAAGCCTACGGGTTACGGAAGTGCACAATCAGAGACGGTGACAATTTGGTACGCACTTGGACTCGCTATAACATTGACAATCGTGACTGTCAATCCGCAGTATCTTCGGAACTTCCATCAGAATATAATGACGGATCTTCACTTCATTGAATCTGTTCCCCGTTTGTTTGTTTGTAATCATATTGCATTCGGCCGCTTGCGGCCATGGCATATACCTATCATATTTCCTCCCCGCTTCTCCTGTAACATAAGGAAACAAAAGCAGAGTTGCGAGCCCCATCCAACCCCTAACAAAAGAAACCACCGAATCTGTTCCCCGTTGGGACCTGTTGGTCTTAAACTTGCTTAAAATTGCAGGAGAAATTACAGGGGCGAACATTTTTGCCAAGGAACACTAATATACGCAACTTAACCAATCACAAAGTGCCAAACCTCGCTTGGACATATAATGACTCTTAGGATATGTCTTGGCGGTTACACGCATTAGGTGATAGCTGAAGTTCATATCACACTTAGATAGATCTGAGTTACTAGAAAACTCTGAATATTTGTTGGGGTGATGGAAGTGCTGTAACTATCTGGAGCTGGCTGTGCTTCAAGCTTCAAGCTACTCGTAGAGTCCATAAGTGGTGACCATGCTGCAGGCACTTTCAGGAGGATGCTTGACGAGAAGACTTGAAGCCGTAATGGATAGATACAGAAATTCGGAGTACATGGGGCCGGGGGCAAAGCCGCTACTTAAGACGATAATCTTCGCGTTGCAGAATGACTAGTGGAATACCGCTCAACATGTGTCGTGGCAGTTGTCAATAATATGGTTCACCAAGTGACCCCCCCCACATGATCAGGAAACGGTATGTCAGGAAGATAATTTATTTTTCCAGACGAGACCTTTATATTATCTAGTCACCCGCCCCCAACTGGGTATTTGTAGGGATATTTTCGGGCTATGTAGTTGCCGTACCGATGCTTCTCTCCTGCTGAACCTCGTGCTCTGAAGTTTGCTCGAATTCGTGCCAGATATGTGTGATTATATAATTAATAAAATATCAACCGCAAGGAATATATCTTACGAATGGAACTACGATAAGTAGAGAAGAACAAGTGGAGAATTGAGTGCACGTGTTCGTGGCCAAGCGAGCGGAGATGGGGAAGCTGAGGAACAGGACGACTTAGTGTCGTGGGTGGGAGTTATTTTAGTTTACCGGAGGAGGAGTGGATACCTCATGATATGCGGCCCATTAAAGTATATCACGCGACACATATAAGGATCGATCTCAAGAGTGATAGTGAGAAAGTATGTGGGTTTTCCTAGTCTAAGTGATCACCCGTTTTCAATAATACGCTGATACCCTAAAATGAATTTTAGTACACTATCGCCACCTTTAGATGATTGAAATCCACATGTAAATTTCAAGTATCCACCAACCTTGAATTTGTACAAACAATGAGATGCGGGGCTTTAAGACTGTTATTTAATGACATGTGAAACTAGTCCGTAAGCAGAAACAAGGTGTTTCTAACCAATACGTTACACTATGGAGCGAACTGTTGCTCTAGTGCCCACACTTTGTGTTCTTCATGCTGAGTAACCTTACGAACGAGGCGAAAATTAGGGAACGATAGCTGTGAACTAGGTGCTTTTGTAACTTAGGTGGGAGCCAACGAGAATAAGGCTCAAAGATTTGAGATATTACCACATGACTGATGTGCCTGTCAGCTTCTGAAGCATAGGGTAGGGGTTATCAGGGCCCATGGTCTTGTAGGACATCTCCGCTGCAGCTGAGATGTATGAATCAAGAAATCTATAGGTAACATTCCTTAAGGGATTTGGCTGGCTGCGGTTTCTATTGGCAAGATTCAAAACAAGCAAGGCCTGCATCCAGTATTAAGCAAGCGGAGACATCCATATATATCGTCATTTATGAGGGATATATGTCGCCCGTGCACCGGCCACAATTTAGCATCGGTTCTGCCTCCCAACCTTCTAAGCGCTCTCCCAGATTTTTGTTCCAAATCATGCAACGTCCTCACCGCGTCCCAGACCCTGCACTGCAGTCAGTGCAAACTGTGCAATGGAAGATAGGCTGGAAATCGCCACTCTCCATTGTTGGGCTGTATTTGGTTGCAGTAGGCCTGGTGGTAGGTCATCATTTATATTATAAATCTCTCGATGGTAAACCCGCAAGGAATCAAGAGGTATAAACTCAAACTTAGCCATAACCCAAAGAGACACTATGGCTACTTAACACAAAGATTCCAGTGGGTTATTCGAGCCGGAACAGCCATCGCGCTGTTGCTCGAAATCATGCTAGCCGCTTCAGTTGGTGTTACATTCTCGGAGAGATCATGGACCACTCTTAGGGCGAAATTCATGACGCTGGGAGGTGTTGATAGCCTTCTAAGCGTCACCCATGATCCGACCAAGTTGTTCACCAAGGAGCTTGCGGTCAAGGCGAAGCTTGCAATGCTGCTGGCTCTGGTAATCTGGTAAGTTTTACCGCCGTGAAATTAATATAGGGGCTAACACAGAAAGAATCTCGCCATTAGTCACCATCTTCGCTCCAGGTTCAATCAGTGTCGTCCTTGAGATTTCAACCAGCACCAAAAACGTACCAATATGCAACTTGAATTTCTCGCGAGTTCCCCAGTCATTGACTCTGGACCAACGCCGACGCGTAGCGGAGATGTCAGTGATGAGCTACGGCTCTTTACAAGATATGAGCAATAATTCCACCAGTCCAGCATTGGACCAGTCCAGACCGGGTCCGTCCAAGTCCAGTCCAATCCAGTCCGAGTAATTTTGGTCCGGGATCGGACCAATCCCCACTTTTTCTGGACCTGGACTGAACTGGCCTGGACTGATTTGGACCAGTCCAGCACAGTGTCCAGGTTTAGGGTATTTTTTCACTGTATTGGTCTTTTAATGGGGGAAATATATCTCGATGGCACCAAATATACAGTCAGAACTGCCATAATTTCACCCAGAGTGGGTATCCAGAGGTGTGCGGTGATAAATGTGAGGATGAGTCATGTTTGCAGTGGTACTTGACTAAGAAACAATGTCGAAATTGCAAGCGTGTGCGGACTGCTCCAGACCAAGCCCGTGCAGTCGCAGACTGCCAGTCTTGGGCTCGGTCCAGTCCGACCTAACGGTTGGACCGGACCGTACTGAGCCCTACCCCAGACCGGGTCCGTCCGGACTGGTGGAATCATTGGATATACCAGAGTTCGGGGCAATGGAAGGAAGCCGTAGAGCTGTGTGTGCAGGTAGTTGAAGAAAGCAAGAGGGAACTAGGTCAGGGTCATCCAGATACCTTGCACAGCAGAACTACAAAAGAGGATTTCTCCCCAGCAGGGAATCAAACCCTGGTCTCCCGCGTTGCTATAGTGACAGGCGAAAATACTAGCCACTATACTACTAAACACAACATATTTTCCACAGCACAATTTAAATATAAAATCAAAAACGATTATGGTCTGTCGACAGCGTGACGAGATTATAGCAGGAATTGTAGAGACGGCCTTCATTAAAAAGAACAAAGCTGGTCAAAGTTGACTAGTGTGAGTCGGCTTTGCAAATCGACAATTTCGTGACCCTGCAGTGTTTCTATATTCTTTTACAAATCATGAATCGGAATTATCGATCTATATACCACGCAAAACTAGATGTTCCGGCGTGAATAATAAGTTTGTATACTGGTATTACTCAGCATACTACACTGGAATAGATTAAATTAGTACACATAGAGGAAAAGAGAGCAAGCAGCTCGCAAGCTTCTCTATACTCTGTCCCGTCCGGACAACGCTCTACCGGGACTGGACTATAATATTTGGGGCATAGAATTCTTGACCGCTTCAGACCAAGGCAATTGGTACTTGGACTATATACCTACAGGGCCCCGTAGTCTCTATGAAATCATGACAGACAGAGGTTAAATATAGAAAGCGGTGGAAATTGTGTTACTATTGACACACGCGTGTCGCGCTGGGCGTGGAAACTCGCCAATCGTCTAAGTTCTAAAGAGAAGAGAAAGGGAGAAAGCTAAAAGACACAATGTCTAAAATACTATGTTAGAAATGGCAACCCACGTAACATCCAAGCAATTATGTGATGCCCATCGACGATCTTCGGTAAAAGCCTAACATTTTCATCAATAGTTATTTTATACTATATTTCATATTCAGGCCCTCAACCGCATTGCAGCACCCGAAACTGCTCGTATCCGACATTACAATGCGCCTAAAGTCTCAACTAGACTCCAATTTCTCACTATCTAGGTGAGCCTATAATTGAAGTGCAAACTTTTTGGCTGCTACTGCAATTAGGTCGGTTAATGAAGACATACTCTATGTAGTAGGTCCTAGTAAGTTGAAACTGCACTCGAGTACTCTACAAGTATATAAGTGGCTATATATCACTACAATGTATCCAGTCTATGTATCGCAAATATATATCATTATAATATATCTCAACAATATATCTCACCTATAATTGGGGAATAAGATTCCGGAGGGGGCTCGGGGGAGTAAAATTCCTCAACACCATTACCGCGGCCATCACTTCCGTGATATCAAGTACTGTACCAGTGGATGAGGTTGGGACGTCAGCATCAGCAGTCAGAAGGGGGTGTCCGTCCCAAAAATATTATGGTTTTGTCAGCGTCAGAACCCTACGTCCCATACTCAAAAGTTGTCAGCAGCAAGTGTATACATATACTCCGAGCCCTCTTGATGAAATCAAAATTGGAGATCTACTGTAAAAGTTTCCCTACCGGTCTATCCTTTACCCCCTCTGTTCTGGCTGTACTTTTTAAACTTACCACGCCACTATAGTTTCTTCCGCATAGCCAGCTTAGCTTGTCCAATCGCAGAGATGTGGTCAGCAAATGGTGTCCCATAGAAAATTATTTGTTAGCGGGCAGCACCGTCCCAACCTCATCCGCTAGTACAGTCCATGTACAAGCATACGCACACACAATTCTAGAAGGAGACTGCCATCGTATCTATTTTACAATTGCAAGACGCAAAAGTAGTCTTTCCTTGGTCATATCTCGTGCTGCTGGCGATTCCCGCTGCTTTTGAAACCTCAACACTACTCGCTAGAAAATAGTCTCCGGACATTTTAATATTACTCAGACTATTACGTAGAAGGGCCATTGTTGGTACACTTCATCCTTAACACGATTGGGACACTATTCGTAATAGGGGTACCGAATGACTCAATACAGGAATCAACTGGCAAGGTAAATACAATTGATGGTCTGTGCAATGTCTCATTTCGCAATTGCGAGTGTCCAGAGACTTTATTTTCCAGCGAGTACTAATGAAATGTCATGATATTTTTGAGTACCGTTGCAAAAAAGCACAGTTGAAAAATTTGTATTCCATGTATATTGACGCACCGCCAGAGCCGAGTTTGGATTGAACCCGGTGGATACTTTGTACCAATTGTGCGGAGGGCCTCGGATCGTACCCACGGCGTGCATTTGAGTACTTTGGTTCTAGCAGGTTTCAAACCTTAATTTTTGACTATGGTACATATTAAAACTAAATGTATCAGCACGGAAATGTATTCAGGAATGTAACCGTGAACATATCTCAATGTATCACTGCAGAAACGTATGCAAGAATGTAACCGCAATACACTGCTCATGCAGCCGACTGCCAAGCTAGTCACGTGATATGGCTTTGCGCTGCGCCACATCACGTAGTGAGCTTGGCAGTCAGCCGCGTGAGTATGTATCCCAGTTGTTGCGTGTGTACTAAGATCCTCCATAGGACTTGCGGATACGGGCGTACGGCTTCATCTGAGCTGAAGGTACATAGTTGTGCTGGTGGGATTACAAGCTGAGAGCGCATATATGTGTACCAGCTGATGATGCATATATGCGTGCGGATGCACATAGAGATCTTGAACATATATGAGCACAAATACCCACGACAGATAGACAATCAATCATCACACAAAGTAACACCTGTAATGTATTCTTATTTTCAAGTCCAATTAATGTATCCACTTCTTCAAAATGTGTATGGCAATATATCCAGAAATGTATCTCTAGATACATCGTCTGTTGACTCATGAATTAACCCGAACGCCTTGGAAGTTGCTTTCATTAGCATCTTATGACCAAGTGGATGCAGTACTGGCGTACCGAATTTCACTAAAAAAAGCTTTGAGTGAGACGCAAATTCTCTTGAGACATCCGTAGGATCCCACTACAATTCAAATTCAACCTTATCCCCTCCACTCACTTCGAAAGTCACTGCACTTTCCAACATCATCCAGGTTCCACAATTTTCCGCCACTATAATAGCCAAAGTACAAGATTGTCGTCACGCTTTGTAGGCTCGGGTGTGACTTCTCTCTATAGAAAGACTGATATTCCTAGTGGATTATAGCTTTTCAAGCCGAATGCCTGTTGGTTGTTTTCTGTTGAGGTGCTGGAATCAGTATAAGGTGAAAAGTGCGTGAAGTCTATTCTCAAGGGCTAGCCGACGTATATATACAAAAGGGGTTACCCAGCCAACATACACCGATCGTACTCCCTACAATCAGTCCCATTGATGTTAGATCGAGAAGCAGTGCCGCCGAGTAACAAGTCGATCATGCTACTTCTCCATCGTCCCTTTGGCACATAGACAGGTCTATGTGGTTGAAACCTGTGCCATCTGTTTGCATCGAATCAGGATTTTGGCCTCCGGTCTGTATGTTGAAATGTAAGGGAAGATGATTGGTTGGTCACAGTAACTGAAGTTGCCATCTAGGTAGTTGCCACTGGTTGAAAAGACCTTAAGATCTGTAGATTGCAATCAAAGTAGCTCTGACAGGATATCATAGGCCTTTCATGGAGTTACTGATTCATCTGTACTTATATATTGCTAATTCGATCAAGACACAGTGATGTGGGCTCTGTACTCTGTGGATTACCGACTGGGTACGTGATAGTGTGAATTATCTACCATTGACGTGATTGGGACTCGAGCGGCATATTGGATATCATCACTCGGTCACAACAGCATCACTCGCATTATGTACCTATCACTCGGAAGACCGCCGGCACCTATTGTTACAACTGTATATGGGCCGGAGACATGTTACAGATCGGATACACGGTCGCTGGAGCAGGGGCTGATGCCTCCAGTATATATCTTGAGCCTGTCTCCTTCTCTCTTTTCCGTACGCCAAGTCTATCTATACACAGTTCTCCCCATATCATAACACCTATAGTCCCGTAGTCTATAAACCCCTAGGACGGAAAATTATAGTCTAGGGCAGGGCAAGGTCCTGCCTGGGCGGGATGGACTTTTGCGACTCCTTGCTACTAGTGCTCATTACACTCAATAATCTGGAGGTGCACCTGCAAGCCTACATCGGTGGCATCTTGGGTTTCCGGTCGGTCGGATTCAGGCAGGGAATCGCTTTCGGTATCATCATGCACGCTATCGGTACCTTTTAATGGCCTGGGGCGCAACTTAACGTCCGTCGTATATACTTTTGTATCCACTTTGTAATACCTCATGGATCTAGATGTTGTTGGTGCTACCTTCCGGCCTGGAGATTTGCTGGTAATTGGACGCAGTACAACGTCGGTGGCATATTTGCTGATACTTTGGATGCAGTAAAACCTCGGTCGCGTATTTTCCTGGGGCCGCGGTTTCCTCCGTTGTAATAGTTGAGCTAGTGACTAGGTGTAGCTCCACGTTGCTGGCATATACGTTAGGTTTCGGAGTGAAATATACGTCAGAGTCCGGAGTCTGACTCTGCATTCTGCGCTGGAGAACTGTTGGTAATTGGGTGCAGGACAACATTGGTAGCGTATTGGCTCATCGGTTGATCGTATGCATATTAAGGGTCACTCTCAGAATCGCTGGTGTCCGACGACTTCAACTGTGTCGGATGCAGTACAACACTGACTTCAGCAGCTTTTCGTCAAAGCAGTCAACAGCTGCAAGTAAGTATACGCTGCGTAGGCTACGGAGATAATTCAGTGTATACAGCGCTGTTCAATTGCAACTTTGGGAACGTCATCGCTTGCCATTGATGTATCGAATCACAACACCAGACCCAATGGCACCAACCAAACCCTAACAAAGATTTTCAGCCGGAATCTCCTTTTCCTTTGATGGACTTTTTATTCGATTTCTGAGATATCTCCTACTCAAATCTTCATTTGGTTTTGCTCTTACCGCCAAGTTTTGATCACTGCTGAGGTCTAAGCAATGTTACAGACATACAAATTTGCCTTCCCTTCTGGTTTCTTGGCACGGCATTTGGACCGAATCCCACCATTCTAGGTTATGCGTGACTCCCAGTTAATTAATAGACTTTTATTATCTTATATATATCCATAGCGCACGGGAATTTCTCTATTGTATTGCAAACCGCCACTTCTATATCCTACAAAAGCGCAAGCACAAACCAAACTAATTCCGTTCCACCTTCTAAGTCCTACACAGTCTCCCATCATGCGCCTTTGTCCAAACCTCACTCCCCACTGCGGTCGTCGCATAAAACAAATCCCTGTTATCCCACTTCCTCTTTACCTTCCTTAGTCTCTCATAATTCTCCCCATAAAACGTCCTCTGCCACTCTGTCTGTTCATAGTTCGCCTCATTCATATACGCCCCAGTCCCCTCTTCCGTCCCCGTTAGAGTCTCTAGCATAGGTACAACCCACTCTGTAATTCCCTTCTGTAGTGCAAGGTTACTATCCCAAGAATTTTCGTAATCCCACACCGCCGCAGCCTCGACTTGCAGCAACATGTTCCGCCACGCGGGCAACACCGCGTTGTCGCTGGAGGTTGTGTGGTTTGCGTTGAGCGCAACACAGAGCATGTAGTACTTCCCGCTCTTGGCGATCTCTCGCATCGTAGATGTGAGGCCTGTGTTATTGCGTTGCACCACGGAGCGAGGGATAAAGCGGGACCCCTGCACCTGCGCAGATGCGTATGGGCCATACGGGAGCGGGCCGAAGTAGGTGGAGAAGTGCTGCAGGAACGTGGGGAAAGAGGAAACAGAGAGTGTGTAGATTATCCCGCGACGTTGGAGGTCGCTGAGCAGCGGGGAAAGGAAATTTTTGACCCACGTTTTGCTGCGCCCAGGAAACGTCACTGGTTGAAGGTAGAAAAGCTTGTCGCTCACGGTGTAAGCGGCTTGTCCTCCTGCGTCTACAATTCCTGGAAGCGCGGCATGGAACGCTTCCACCGCACCCCAGTAAACGGATGACGATAGGTTACCCGCGGTGAATGTCAGACTCGCCCCGCTGATGAGTCCGTCTTGGTAGGCTTTAGATGTCATGCTGATCACGACGGCATACGTCCCACCCCCGCCCCCGCTAAGCGCCCAGTATAGGTCTGAGTTCTTCTCCGGCGTGGCAATAAGGTGTTCGCCCGCTGCAGTGACAACTTCCCACTCCAGCACCTGATCCGCGCCGAGGCCGTAGACTGAGGAGAGAATGGAGTGACCGCCACCCTGAGTGTACCCGCCTGCGATGCCGACGGTCGGACATGTACCCCCGACGATGCGAAGGCCCTGAGCGTCCGCGGCCGTGTACGCTTCGAAGGCTTGGACGCCTGCGCCCATCCGTATGGCGGGGCCAGCGTAGTTTGAGCTGGTGTACGATGGAAAGCTAATGGACTTGAGGTGGTGCGTCCAAATTCCGAGCGCGCCTTTGCCGGTGGATTTTCCGAGGAGGCTAGGGGAGGGGAATTAGTAACTATATGCTAACGGCAGGAATATGGGAAACAAACTCATGCCCGCTGTTCTTGATGACGAGGCGGATGTTGTTTTGCTGTGCGAACTTGACGCCGGCAGCTACGTCTTCCCAAGTGGAAACGTTGATTGCGTATGCCACGTAGTTCCCCATCAAACACGGTGTATCCATTGTCGAAAACGGATCACAGCTGTGGTTTGCGAATAGTGGAGCCACGAATGAGGAGGACGAAACAGCGCTAACGATATTAGATCAGCAAAACATTTCCAAATTCTCCAGCATCTAGCTTGCTAGGCATGTATAGCAGCTACTTACTGAGTCTCCGGGAATGGCCAATTCGCTTTGAGATACGCACATTGTGCCGCGTCGTAGGTGGGATCATGACACGGAGACCCCAAGGGGACGGTGGCAATGAGTCTTCCCCCGACAGTCGTATTCAGTGATGCCCATGTATCTGCAGACGGCCAGGTAGTGTCACCAGGCAGAGACCGACATGATCTGTTTCCAAAAGCGGCACGATGATGGATATCAGTGAGCAATGGTGATGTGTTTGCGAAGGAAAGGAAAGCTAAGAAGAGCCCGAGAGATAGAGTGGACTGCATTGCTTGATACTGTAGCTACTTCTCTTGCTGGGCCTGCCAACGGCACTCTCTTTAAAGCACAGAGCCTATCCGTCGTTTTCGAACGACGATGGGCATATGGTCTTGTGGGGTAGAGTTTACCGGGCATGTTTCAGAGCCTGAACTCGGACCGGAGATGTTATTTGAGGTAGTCGCTGACGTCTTAGTGGATATACTTGTTAATGGGTGGCTAATGGTAGTGCGAAGCCGGACGCCACCAAATTCGAGGCTGACCGGAATGTGATGATCTTAGACTATAGGCTGCTTTGGTTTTGAATTTCTCACCCAAACGTTTTGCAAGTGGTCTTCGCTCGTACCTAGTAATGGCGAAAATAAACGAGCTTACGAGCACATGGCTAGACATACTAGGAACTAGAGAAACTCCAGTCACCCACAAGGCGTCCGGTTTAAACATCATGTTGCTTGGCTGGGGTGGGCCCTTCCGATACGGGATAAGTCCGGCCTGGCTAGGTCTTGGGTGTATGAGATGGGCTTTTATGATGCTTGTGAATATGGGCTGGCAACCAAGGAACGCGAGAGTTCTTACCATCTCCAACCATTTCTCCAGCAACGGGATACGGCGCCGTATACATCATAGAAGCACGTGCCGTAGATGTAACATCGGCACCGACTACAATCCCGACTTGACGGCGGTCTCGCGTGTTGTATCGTATTAACCGCCGGCCGGTGAATATGCTCAGAAAGCTTGCGACTGCATGGGTAAAGCATGATCATGCATGGGTTACAAGGCGTCGGATTATGCCCACCGATGATTCACCGGTAATGGGTGACGTTCTGCCGGCGCCGGCCAAATGCGCCCCCACCTAATTTTAGAGTTAGAGCTGTGCCGATTCATCGTGCATGTTCCAAAGCGCCTGATACGCTAAGTGGCGGTTCCGGGGATTCCGTTGTCCAATGATACCAGGTCCACGTTCCCCGGTCAGGCCCCATAGATACGCGGCTGTGTAGTATTACAGAACATTTTGTCCATGAGTATCAAAGCTAACAACTTCCATCCGAGATTATCTGTGCACGTGGCACGTCGTATTGTTTTCGGGTCTAATCCTCATGTTCAGCATATTTCCCCCCACGAGAAACTCCCACAACACCTACGGCATCTATGCGTGCGCCCAGGGCAATTTTCGAATGGGATAGCACGTACTTCTCACCCACCCCTACATGCTCATGCATATGCTTATGGAGTGGATGCCTTACGATAATTAATTTCAGTCGCGTTGACTGCACAGCGTCTTGATGCAACATGGCATCTCGCCGACGGTACCTTTCTTCTGCTAGATAATGAAGAACAAGATGCGTCTCCCCATCGCCTGCATCCTCAGCAGGCACCTGGTCTGATTCCCCATATATACTCACACCAATCTTCGAAGCTTCCCACGCCGGATCCTGCTAAAACACCTTAGTCCTACCCAAGATGTCTCTCCTCCCGCATGTGCAAACCCCACTGTTCGCCTTCCCCTCGCACTTCACTATCATCGCTCTGGGCGTCCTCCTCTATGTCCTCTATCTCCTTTCCCTTGCCATCTACCGTCTCTACTTCAGTCCCCTGGCCTCTTTCCCCGGACCCAAACTCACTGCCCTAACCGGCTGGTATGAGACCTACCTCGAATGCTTCCATAACGGCGGCGGGCAGTTCACCTTCCATATCCGCGCCTGGCATGAAAAATACGGTGTGTTCCCCTCCTTCTCCTCTGCTCGCCGCTCATTACTGACCTCCTCTCAGGTCCCATCGTTCGCATAAACCCCTGGGAAATTCACATCCATGACCCATTGTACTACGATACTATTTACAACACCCTCCCCTATGACAAGCTAAAAGAAAACCAATACCGCTTCAACGCTCCTCACGCCGCGTTCTCCACTCCTTCTCACAATCACCACCGCATTCGTCGGAGCGCGTTAGCGCCATTCTTTTCGAAGCGAAAAGTCCTCGCGCAGGCGCCGTTTATCCAGAGCCGCGCGGATAAAATCGTGCAGAGGCTTAGGGATGAGTATAAAGACACCGGGAGAGTTTTGTGTCTAAACGATGTGTTTGCATGCTTTGCGGGAGACGTGGTGACGAGTTATGCGTTCGAGAAGACATATGACTTTTTGGGGATGCCGGAGTTTCAGAGTCCTTTCAATAAGAGCATTGAGGGGTTGAAGGACCTCGCGCATGTGATAAAGCATTTCCCGTGGGTTGTGAAGATGGCGGAGTGCTTGCCAGAGAAGGCTGTGGTGTGGATGAAGCCGGATGTCGAGCCAGTGTTGCGGTTTCAAGCAGTTGGTTTTGTGCACTCCCAAAGCCATACAAGCGCTAAAATACATTGACAGGAACTAAAAGACCAAGTTCTCTCCGTTATTCGCAGCAAGTCCGCCCCTACCCCCGACGAAGACAAGCATGGCACAATCTTCAGCCAGCTCTTGGAATCCTCGCTCCCGCCGCACGAACTCACCCTTGAGCGTCTCCATGACGAAGCAATCAGCGTTATCGGCGCCGGAATAGAGACTACAAAGTGGGCATTGACAATAGCATGCTTCCACATCCTTGATAACCCGCACGTCTTGCAGCGCCTGCGCGCGGAACTGGAACACGCAATTCCACATGCAGCTAGTATCCCCCCGCTGTCGGAACTGGAGAAGCTGCCGTATCTAAAAGCCGTGGTTGACGAATGTTTGTCTCTTGCCTTCCGGAGCTCCCCCCTTGCGTTCGCAGAGACTTACCATGTTTAGGCGTCCGCCTCTCCTACGGCACCGTCGGCCGTTCTCCGCGTATCTCGCACGACAAATCTTTCACTTACGGAGCATGGAAAATCCCGCCCGGCACCCCCATTAGCATGGATACCTGGCACATGCACAACGACGAGTCTTTGTACCCCAACGCACAATCCTTCCGGCCCGAGCGGTGGCTGGGCGAGCCAAAGGGGCCGGATGGGAAGTCGTTTTTAAGCAGGTATATGACGGCGTTTGGGAAGGGCAACAGGATCTGTTTGGGAATGCATATGGCGCTGGCGGAAATCACGATTGGGATTGCGACGGTGTTTAGAGGGGCAGGTGGAGAGTTGGAGCTGTTTGAGACTACAAGGGAGGAGGTGGATTGCGTGCATGACATGTTGGCGCCCGAGCCGAGGAGGGGGGGGAAAGGAATTAGGGTGCTTGTTAACTGAGGGCGGAAGGAGAGAGCTGTTGAATAAGTAATGGAGAAATAGAGTCATATACAAATTATATTTTACGGGGAGATTATTCCTTGGAATATTTAGCATTCAACGTCAGTTCTTTTGAAGTTCGGGTCAAATAAAGGATCATAAACTCACGAAGCCTAAACAATCACATTTTGGAAAGATTGCTGCTAGTCTAGAACTATTCCGTTCACTCCAAACCCCTCTCAGGTCTCTACACTGTAGCGAGAGCCGCGTAATGACCGCTCGAGCTCTCAAAAGCATCTGAATCATGCAACCGCATTGTATACAGAGGCTCACTGCAACAACCCTACAAAGGCTGCCAGTGTTACCAGTTTTAATCTCATTCTCTTTCACTTTGAACTGCACTTTCCAGTCCGTTGACTGCTCGATTTCTTCGTCAAATAAAAGCTGAGAAACTGGCACATACATCCGATATTCACCACAATAACAAGTCTAGATATTATCCATCAATCACACATATCCTCTTGGAACCTTTTTTATCGCTTTTTGTATGTAAACAGCACCCGCAGTTCCTCTCCACCATGCTTATACAAAACGTACTTGTAGATAAGTATCCGCCCGTAAAACAAAACAAAGCACCCCAACCGTGGACCTCAAACACTTTAATCGTCCCCCCCCAAAAAAAAAGCTCCCCGGCTTTTCGTGCATATCTGTGTTATATTCTGGTTGCTACGGCAGGCTCTACTCGATAAGGGATAAACAAAGCCCACGCTCAAGTGGGGGTACATTGCTTGCGTGAGGCTGGCAGTGTTCTAAGCTCGTCCTCGAGAAACAGTAAGGTAGACTAGATACACTGGGAAGTCCTATCCCCAGCGCTTGGGATGGATACCCGGAAATATTCGATTTTGTTTATGAATCACAACCCCGGTGAAATGGATGGTGAACAATGTCGTGGCCTAGGTACAAAAACATCAGCACATAATTACTGTATGCAGTGAAGTCGGTAATTCAAACTAGCAGAAGCTCGGAGATTGGCTACAGATCCTCATCGTTGGCGAAGTCACTGCTCTACCGCATGAATCAGTGGTCCAGTCACTGCTGCGCTAGTTCAATAGGAAATTCACTGCGCCGCAGCAACGCTAGCTGATAGCTTTTACAGACCTACAAACTACCGTAGCTGAATCTAGAACTTCTTAAGGAACTCTGAAACGCTAGAGCTGTTGCATGTTGTGAGTTAACTAGGTACGGCTTTCGAATCTGATATCGAGTGGTGTAGTACAAGATCCGCCATTCAAACCCGCATGATATCTCGACAAGGATGATAGAAGCAGGAAGTCCAGCCACGCCGTTGTGTGACCCCAGCGCTTAAAGAAAACATTTTTGGCGTCTCGCTACGCGATACAAGGTTATATCTTCTGCCTCGCCTGCAGCTGTCATGGAACTCCGCGGTACGTACCACAACATACTCACCGGGGGCTGCACATTGTCGGTAAGTGGGGTGCTTTCGCAGGTTTAACTGGGGTTTATGCGAAAACTGATCATATTGGAGCCGCTGAGGTCATTGGTTGTTCTTCCCGGCGCCTTTCCCGGGGTCCCTCGAGATTATGTCCATAAGCTCCTTGACCCTGTGCCCTCCTAGTAAACTGAAGATCGGTGAGGCGAATCATTACAATTGGATCTCTAGAATGCGTTGTTGAATGAAGGGACACGATTGCAATGCCCACCAAGAATGCTGTCACGCTCACCACCAGGATTATAAGCGAGGGAAAGCTACTATGATATGCATACTCGCAGGGGGCCAGGCTCGTCGGCTCGTCGGCTCGTACCGCTGAATCTAAGACATGCTGGGGGATCCTTGAACCGGAGTGTTTGAAACCCGATTCTTTGACCCCTATTTCTCACCACTGAAAAATCCCTTTGTTAACGTTAGACTCTATCTATAGACTTAATTTTAACAGCTCTATCAAGTGTTTGCGAATTCCATGGTGGCTATTGAGAAATAGAAAATCGATTTCGAACTGAATGGTCAAAAAAACTTTCGACAGACTATGGGAAGTTTAAATATGTGTTCTACCCCACCCGCCAAGTGTGCCACCAAGTGAATCGTGATATGAGGTGTTTTGCCAAGTTTCTGACTACACAACGCCCTCAAATTTACAGAACATTTTCTCAAGGAGTTCTAAAAATATATATGAAAGCGTGAAGAACCTAGAAGATTTTTTGGTACTGTGGTGGCTGCTGTCGTTGCCAGAGTCATGCTTGAGAGCGCGCCGGTGAGCATAGCAGCCTCCAATATGGCCCGTTCCTAAAAAAAACTCTAGGAGTTTCCTGCAAGTAACCTAGTGAGGGTAACTAGGAATTCTGAGCGAGATCTGACCCCGGATTGTGGTGGCTTTGATGTTTACTTGGTGGGCAGGATAACCCCCTTGGCCAAGAGGACGACTTGGCCGGTGGGGTAGAACATATGTGTAACATTAAATTTCAAATATCCGCTACTCCGGTTTAAGGAGTCCTCTGCCATTGATATCCAGATCTGACAAGGCACGCGCCCGGTGAGGATTGTCTTAAGATTCATCAGAGTCCGAACGTTCGGAGCACAGATTAGACATGGGGGGGCTTCCGCCTGAAGATTCCCACAATCGATAGGGCGAGAAATTATGACTGTGGTTTACCCGAGGTATCACATGGCGTGCCTCGATTAGATTAGCATACTCGCGTCTGACAGCGGAATCCCGGAGATCCTGTGGACAATGCAAGGGATTGCAATCTTCTATCAAGCTGCAGCCCGGTAAGTAGGAACTTGCTACTTGTAGCAAAACACTTTTTCATGCACTTGGGTCACACATAACATTTCTAGTTCTTCTTCCCCATTAGCAGATTGTTTTCACAGGAAATAGCGATGCATTGCGATCTAAAACGGATAAAAGTTATGTCGATGTCCCAATAGAAAATGTCGTGAAAAGAAAAGCTTCATTAACGAATGGTCTTATTAACGTACGGTTGAGAGATCAAAGTTGAAGACAATATTCTATATACCTCTCGTAGTGTCAAGATGCAAATTTTTGCAACACAGCTCAGTTTCATTGAAAGGAGATGTGTATTTCGAGCCAAAGATAGGCCCCGTGGATGTCGTAAGAGATGACGAGGTTGTTAGTGTGTTGATGATGTTCAATTACTGAAACTTCAATACAATTGCCGACTCTCTCCAACAGGTGTTTCGCTCTAGCCCGAACCTAACCTAGTTCACCAACTCGTGCTAACACCATACGTCCGATAGTTACTACCACAGGCCAATACTTACCATCAATCCGATATACATACATCATTAATACTTTACTTGTTGTGGAAGCTTCTGCTCATTCTCACCGTTATAATAAGCGGACATGCCAACAGAAGCAAGAACCGGCAGCTACACGTACTGTGGAAGTCTATTCTCAGTCCATCCCGACAACTGCCGCACTGCTATGGAAGGATCTCAAACGAAAGCCCCGGGCTTCCGGCACATGGCCCCAGCCGCGGAGTTCCGACAGCATCTTCACCGTCACCGGTATCGGGGTAGCGCTTACTTAACTGTATATTTCTCGAGCGTAAATCGAAAAAGAGTCCCGAATATAGTCATTCACCCTATTTCCTCACCTTGCGACCAGCTCCACAACAACTTCTACCATGACTGCCCTCTGTACCTACTGGTCGCAACTCCGCCCTGCCGCGCCCTCTCTCACCGAAGCAAACCTCCCTCTGCAATCCGGGAAGATATTCCTGGTAACCGGCGGCAACTCAGGCGTCGGCTACGAGCTCTGTAAAATTCTGTACTCCTCTGGAGCGCGTGTCTACATGGCCTCCCGCTCTGCCTCCAACGCCACCGCCGCAATCGCAGAGATCACAAAATCAGTCTCCACCTCCTCGGGCGAACTCAAGTTCTTGCAACTAGATCTGGGCGACCTTTCAACCATTAAAAATAGCGCTGAAGCATTCGCGGCGCAGGAAGAGCGCCTCGACGTGCTGTGGAATAACGCTGGCGTCGCGACACCCCCGGTTGGAAGCACAACCAAACAAGGACACGAGCTGCAGATAGGCACTAACTGTCTCGGCCCGTTCCTTTTCACGCAACTTCTTCTCCCGCAGCTGCGGGCTGCAGCCATGACCGCCCCCGCAAATAGCGTTAGAATCGTGTGGACGTCTTCAATGCTTGTGGACGCGAAGGCTCCCACCGGAGGCATCTCTATTCCCGAGCTCTCTGCGCCTACCTCAGACCAAAACCGCAACTACGCAATGTCGAAAGCGGGGAACTGGCTTTTGGCGTCCGAGTTTGCGTCGAAGGTTGGCGGGGACGGGATTGTCAGCCTCACGCAGAATCCGGGGAATCTGAGGACGAAGATTTGGGACAAGGCTCCGAAGATTGCACAGATCTTGACTAGCCCGGTGTTGCATAATGCTAAGTTAGGGGCTTATACGGGGCTATGGACAGGATTAAGTGAGGAGGTGACAATAGCGGATGGAGGCAGGTATGTTGTGCCCTGGGGACGGTGGCATCCACAGCCGAGGAAGGATATTGTGAAGGCGTTAAAGGGGAGGGAGGAGGGGGGGACAGGAGAGGCGGAAGCGTTTTGGAGGTGGTGTGAAGAACAGACAGTGCGGTATTTCTAATGGCAGGTTTGGTAACGATGTGAATTTTGTTTGTGTAATTACGCAAGAATGGATTTTGGAGATAGCACAAAGACCTAGGTTATTCTTAATTAATACGGAAATATATAATCTGAAACAGGATATCTATGTGGGTATGTGCGTCTTCATGAATTTCTCTTTTGGGGTAGATATTGTTGGCGGCCAAATGTATGCGTGCTCTGGATGTTTGCAACAGTCCCGAAATTTCATCTTCCACAACATCCAAGCAGCAAAAACCCTCCATAAAACACAAAAGTTCCATGAAGCCCCACTTCCACTCCTATCGCCTATCTAGAATCACAGAAGTGTTTGTCTTTGGAGTATTCAAAAGTTCAAGCATAACTTAAGCCATTACATGAATAAAATGGAGTGGCACATCTACAATAAGAGTGTTAATTCTTATGTTTTCTGTTGCAATTGCAGCACCTTGTGGGTAAGGTTGTGTATAGGTTGAGCTTGTAATGTGCAACTCATTTTGAAGGGTTTTGGTGGGGGGGTTGTAGTTGCTGAATTGAACAAGGGTTCGGAAGTGAGGTGTCAGACATGGTTGCAGAGCACGCATACATTTGGCCGCTAACAATTACAGTGACAATACTCCCCCAACCTGTCGACTCCAATCGGGACGGATCATCGTTTTCCACCGTGAGCGCTAATGCATGCCATAATACCGCCAAAAGGCTTAATCTAACGCCTTGCGTAGGATGTTAGCCGCATGCGCCGGATACTCTTATCCTCCAGTGATCATTTCTATTTCGTGGGGAAAACAACAATGTTAGATAGATTGAATCATGGCAATAATCCCATCAATCTCTTACTCTACATCTAGCTCTCGAAATCGCCACATAACTTTAAGCTTACTCCTCCACTTCCCCCCTCTCCACCTTCCCGTCCAATGCATCCCTCAAAAACTCCACCTGCCTCTGCATCAACCTTTGAAAGCCCTCTCCCTCCAGAATATCCATATGCCCCCGTCCTGCCTCCACATGATATCTCTTCGGTCCCTTGAGCGTCTGAAACAACCCCAACTGCACCTCCGGCGGACTCAACTTATCCAGCTCCGGCACAACAAACATCACCGGCATCGGGTCCAGGTGACGCCAGAGCGTAAAGGGCTGCCACATCAGCATCTTATAATACGTCTGTATCGTCGTGCGATTGACATGATTCGGTGCTAATTCCTTCCCCGCATTGACAATCACCGAGTACTTCTCCTTATCAACGCCAATACCGAAGCCAGCAGGGTTCTCTCCCGCCGCCGTGAGCATCGGCAGATACAGCGGCGCGTTGCCCGCTATCTGCGAGGCGCGGTCCTGCATCGCCTTCGAAAGGACCCTGGGAAGCTTCTCGGGCGTGTACTCAAATTTCGTGAGTGGACACACGGCAATCACAGCCTTCGCTCTTTTATCCAGCGATGCAGCGCAGAGGGACACAGTGCCCGCGAACGACATTCCCCAGAATGCGAGTTGGCTGGGATCGACTATAGACAGTCCCGAGAGGAAGGTTAGAGCGTCGGAATAGTCCTCGGTTTGCTTCACAGGGTCAATGTCATTAGGTGGGGCACCGTCGGAGAGCCCGGTGCTGCGCGGGTCGTAGATTAAAGCCGTGATGCCATTGGATTGGAAGTAGGCGGCGACGTCAGGGACAAACATTTCTTTAACGCAGTTGAACTGAGTACCGCATCAGCCACCCGGTGATATGAGGACACGGAGAATAGTGAGGGAAGCTTACGCCGGGGGTAATGACAATTCCCGGACCCCGAGAGGCTGCCGGGTACAGTCGCCCACAAAGACTCAGGCCATCGAGCGTTTTGAAAGTTACTTCTTCGGTGGGTGGCATTGCAATTTGGGCAATAGAATGAAAAATAAAAAGTAGCTTGATTGGGTGGATTGAGACTTGCTTTAATGTGGTGGAGGTGGAATGAGATGAGATGAAGGGAGACATATAAATTCTAAGGATGAATGGGGAGCGGAATTCCATTGCTCTTCTGCCTACTCTATCCGTGAACTTAGAAACATCCAAACTGATCCGCCTAGGACTTCCAGATGGCACAAAACCATACCCATACCCCGTGTACATAATGATTTGATATTGCTTCCTTACCATTCGAATCAGTCTTCACCGGAAACGCCTCGCCGTTTTATCATAGACATTCCGGATGAAGTGAAATCAAGCGACAAACATGGTCGGATATGCCGCAGTCTGCACTAAAGCCGGAAGTGAGAGCTGGTTCAGGTAATCTGCAGCTTAGGGGAACCATAATCAGGCTATCTGTAAGCTGGGGCATCGAGAGAGACTTATCAAGAGTCTCCTAGCTGCCACTTAATTTTATGCTGACTCCATTAGACCGATGTATATGTTCGGACGCTCATAACCAAGCTGGTCTATTTCATGGGAAGCCTGAATTTGTGACTCAAGCATTCCAAAAATCTAGTGAGATTGAAGATATCTGTAAGCCATCCCGGCCTTTCCCGTAGTTGATCTTTACCGGCGCGGCAGCTATAATTATAAATGGTTTACAAATCTACAAATCAGATCTCCCAACTTAGGATACTATCGATATCAAAAACATGTAGGCATCCGTAGGCAGTCAGATATCTGCACATTGTCCTGGGTTGGAAGATCGAACCAGGTTTTGCCAAGGATGATATGCAAATGGTGGCCCTCGCGCGATGGACTTTGGCTGACCCTGTCCACTAGATGAAATCTACAGGCGAATGTTATACTGGGTACAGTTGCCTATTGCGGGTTATTGACGTACCATATACTGTTAACCGCCGGTAGCGGGGATATGCGGTGTACTCCCCAGATTTTCAAGTCTCCGGACACCCTTGGCATTCATTAGACAACTTGGATAAGAATAGATTATATCGAGATCTTACTGCCAGCATGCCCGCCTTGGTGCCTTGTAGCCTGAAATCACCAGCGCATTTCATAGTAGCGCAGAGGAGTATATGTTCCTGAACTTCATTGCTTCTACAGCTGGTACTGGTTTTGTTTAGTAGTAAATCGACTAACGTGTAGTCATGGTAATTAGATGAGTAGTCATTGTAAATTGATGTGTCGCCAAGGGCGCTTATAATGACGTGTCTGGAGACTTGAAAATCCGACGAGTATAGATAGATATTACCACAACGCACCATGCCGATGGGTTTTCTCAGATGGCAACGTGTAATAAATGAGAGAACATCTTGCCTTGCGCTTTGTTTCCCATACAGCTTCCGTTCGGGAATCTCAGTGTAATAGTACTTCACTCCAATAGCGTTCGATTTGACACCCATGATCTCAGCACAACAACAAATATAAGTTAGAATGAATCGGCGAAATCGCAGTTTCATGAAGCGGCAGCCTTCTCATTATCCTCAGTAGTAGCTCCCCACGCGCTGCCCCCACCCGTTTCTCTGCTGCACTAGTATCTATCTCCGCATATACAGTCAACCCTTGCTATAACGAACGCCCAAAATCCACTGTATTTCGACCGCTATAGACAGGGGTCCGGTATAGCTAGGGCTGACTGTAATTAGCAAACTCCACCGGTATCTCACGGTTTCACAACCTTTTGATTCTCTCTCGTTCCCAGTTTGTCTAGCCACGATCTCGCAAACTCGCAGCTGGTCGAATTTTATTTTCACCACTACTGGGCACGAGATAAACCTTTTGAGATCCTTGCAGATATTCCGGGGCAAACGATCTGCCGAAGATAGATGATGAGGAAAAAGTGTATAAGTACAGTTCTCACTGTCTGGTGGGAACCGTTTCTTGCAACAACTATAGTTTCTTACATTCTAAACCATCTGAGTTACAAAAACATTATCCTGATAGAACCACAACGGAATGACAATCCACAATTCCGGCGTTTCTGCTCAATCGAGTGGCATGACACCCTCCTCCAACTCCAAACAGACCTATACGCAAGAATCCATCGCTGTTGTTGGTCTCGCCTGTCGACTTCCGGGCGACAGCAACTCCCCGGCGGCGCTGTGGGAGTTTCTGGAGCGCGGTGGAATCGCCAGCAACCAACCTCCAGACACACGGTTCAGCTTCAAAGGCCACTCCGATGGCTCCCACAAACCCAGAACCATGAGATCGCCGGGCGGAATGTTCCTCGAGAATATTGATCCACAGGACATCGATGCACAGTTTTTCGGGCTCTCGAAAGTCGATGCGGTTGCAATGGATCCTCAGCAGCGTCAGCTCCTTGAAGTCGTCTATGAGGGTCTTGAGAATGCGGGTATCACTCTTCAGGCTTTGAGCGGCCAGAAGTTTGGGTGCTTCGTGGGTTCCTATGCTTCAGGTATGAAAGGCACTGACAGTTAGTCCTGCCGGAATTGACTTTACGTTCAGATTACACCGATATGCAGTCCCGCGACCCCGAAGACCGAGCCCCTTCTGTCACAATTGGCATTGGTAGAGCCATGTTGAGCAACAGAATCAGTCATTTTTTGAATATCAAGGGGACAAGGCACGCCATTCTGTATTGAAACCCTGACGCAAAAGCTAATTTGCATGATTTACAGTACAACGGTAGACACGGCATGCTCTGGCAGCTTGGTAGCAGTAGATATTGCTTGCCGGTATTTGCAAACCCGAGAGATCAATGGAGCCATTGTTGCTGGCTGTAATCTGTACCTGAGTCCCGAGCACAACATGGACCTCAGCGCAATGAGTGGCGCCGCGTCCATGTCTGGTAGATGCCACACCTTCGACATCAAGGCCGACGGCTACATCAAATCGGAGGCAGTAAACACCGTGATCCTGAAGCGTCTTGACGATGCAATCAGGGACGGCGATCCAATCAGAGCTGTTATTCGTGGTTCAGCTACCAACAGCGATGGCTGGACTCCTGGAATAGCTAGTCCTAGCGCGGAAGCTCAGGCGGCGGCCATTCGACAGGCTTATGCGAATGCCGGAATTGTTGATTTTAACAGCACGAGCTATCTGGAATGCCATGGAACCGGTACCCAGGCTGGTGACCCTACCGAGGTTTCCGGTATCTCTTCAGTGTTTTCTGCGACGAGGCCGGAGGATAAACCTTTGATCATTGGATCGGTATGTAGTCTGACTACTCCATCCTATTAACCCTAACCCATACTTTGAGCATCTGCTGATTCGTATTCTGCAAAATGATAGATCAAGAGCAATCTGGGACATTCAGAACCAGCGGCTGGAATTTCCGGGATGATTAAGGCTATTCTTGCGATAGAAAATGGAACCATTCCTGGTAATCCCACTTTCATCACGCCAAATCCCAAGAGTAAGTTTATAAAAACCACCTCCTTAAACTATTAATTTTTCACACTCTCTAATTTAATTATAATGTCAGTTGACTTTAAGGCGCTTCGTGTCCGCCCCTCGAGAACCTCAATTCCATGGCCCGAGGTACCGTTTCGACGGGCTAGCGTCAGTTCCTACGGGTATGGTGGCACAAATGCACACGTGATCTTGGATGATGCGAATACCGCCTTGGACAATGCGACGAAGCGCCATGTTTCGTCTTATATCACTGAAGAAACCGACTTATTTGGTAATAATGATGCCGCCTCCTCACGACTCTCCACACTCGTCTTCTCGGCCAACGATGAGGCTTCACTCAAGGAGTATTTCAAGGCCCTTAATAGGCACTTAGTCAACCCAAATGTGGATATCAAATTGCGCGACTTGGCTTATACACTTTCTGAACGGAGAACCCGTCACTTCCACCGAGGATATGTAATTAGCGACAACACTACTTTTACTGAAGGTGACTTGGTCTCTGGCAAGATATCAGACAATACTCCGAGAATTGGATTCGTGTTCACCGGACAGGGTGCTCAGTGGTCCCAGATGGGTAAAGGAATTGTCGAGACATTCCCAGCTGCCAGGAGACTGCTTGAGCATCTCGATGGTGTGCTTCAGAGCCTTCCCACTCCTCCACTCTGGTCACTGATAAGTAAGTCACCCTGTGCTCTCTCCCTGTAATGTTAACGTTTTATGGTGCGCCTGACAATGTACAGACGAACTTGTGGAGCCTCGGTCCCCAGAACATCTCCGCCTTCCAACTTTCTCTCAACCGTTGGTCACCGCTCTTCAGCTGGTGATCCTCGATATTCTCAAGAGCTGGGGTGTGAATCCGCAAAGCGTCATGGGCCACTCTTCGGGAGAAATCGCTGCTGCCGCCGCTGCAGGCCTCCTTACACCGGAGGAAGCAATCAAGGTTGCCTACTACAGAGGCCAAGCTGCCGCCGATGTGCAAACGGACAATACTACTAGTACCAGCGACGTAGGTATGCTTGCTGTTGGTCTTGGACCAGATGCTGTTCAACCATACCTTGAGGCATCTGCAGGCCAAGTACAAATCGCATGCTTCAACAGTCCCAGCAGTGTCACGCTCTCAGGGAATCTTGCCGAGTTGGAAAAAGTCAAGACGAGCCTTCACGAAGATAAGCACTTTGCTCGACTATTGCTAGTCAATCTGGCCTACCATTCGACATTCATGGCCGACATTGCCGAGTGTTACGAAGATCTGCTCTATAAGAATACATGCAACTGCAAATCACAGGCAAAGAAGAATGTGACTATGTTCTCCTCGGTCACCGGTCATGCGTTAGACCGGGCTTGCGATGCTGCGTACTGGAAAAGCAACATGGTTTCTCCTGTACGTTTCGACCAGGCTGTTAAGGAAATGGTCTCCCAGAAAGACGGCGCAGACTTCCTCATCGAGATTGGGCCAAGCGGTGCCCTCGCCGGCCCGATCTCACAAATCAAGAAAGCAATTACAGGACGAGGCTCTTCCGTACAGTATGTCGCAGCTTCCAAGCGTGGTCCAGACTCCATCAAGGCATTGTATGATGTGGCAGGCAAGCTATTTATAGAGGGTGGTTCCGTCGACTTCGCAAAAGTCAATAGCGATGAGAATGACTCCGAAAGCCCATCGGTCATCATTGACCTTCCAAACTACGTGTGGAACCATTCAACGAAGTACTGGCACGAGAGCGAGTCAAGCAAAGACTGGCGTTTCCGCAAGTTCCACCATCACGATCTGTTGGGCAGCAAGATCTTGGGCACGTCTTGGAACACGCCCTCGTGGAAGAAAATTTTGCGGATTCAGGACTTGCCGTGGTTGAAGGATCACAGTGTAAGTAGCAACCATGGCTCAGCAATACTTATTCACTAACTACAATTCTTAGATGGGACAAGAGATCGTATTTCCAGCTGCTGGATACATGGCCATGGCGGTAGAAGCCATCTACCAATCCAGTGTCGCCCTCGGTCTTATTCAGGGGAAAAACCAAACCAACAGAGACTGCTATAAACTCCGCAATGTCACATTTCCAAAAGCTTTAGTTCTACAAGAAGGCGCTGGACACAAGGTAATGCTGTCTCTGACACCGGTATCAGGAACGAAAGACTTGTGGCATGAGTTCATGGTTGCGTCTCTGACGGACGATGTCTGGAATGAGCACAGTCGGGGTCTAATTTGTCTTAAGGATGACACCGAGCCAGGTATATTCCCTTCTTCCTTAGGCTGTTCTAACAAGAGGGGCTAATAAATGAGACAGTCGCATCAAAGATAGATATAAGGCCACTTGAATACCCGACTCCCGGTCGACTGTGGTACAAGTCCATGCAAGATACTGGATATAGCTTTGGACCCCTCTTCCAAAAGCAATTAGAAGTAGAGTCAGTAGCTGGCTCGCGAGAAAGTCGATCTATCCTATCTCTTACTGAACCTCCTTCGGCCTTCAACCAATCATCATACCCAATGCATCCTGTGTGTATCGATGGATGTCTGCAATCCGCGGCGGCATCCCTTTGGGCAGGACACAGAAGCAGTGTTAACACCGTCCTGATCCCAGCGATCGTCGATGAGGTTATCATCAACACCCCGTCAACACGATCCGACACCGGTATGGCAGTCACTTCGTCTGATTATATCGGAGTTGGACGTCCTGAAGAGGCCAAGAGCTACAAGTCAAACGTCCGGGTTTATGATCCCACCACTGGCAAGTTGTTGTTTCAGATGTCGGGGCTACGTTATCACAAGCTGGATACTCGCGACGATATCCATGCTGCTCACACTTATACACGCGTCACTTGGAAACCAGATTCTACGTTCCTATCGCAGGACAACCTACAAGAGCTTGCCACCCACTGGACCTTCGGTGTTACACAATATGAAGATGATAGTCAGTCTTGGACGGAACTCAACAATGTGATTGACGTCATCGCGCACAAGAAGCCAAACTTAAAAGTCATGGAGATCAATACTGCGCCGAATGACACGGGAAGTGTATGGTTGGAGGGTGTAGGCCCCTTTGATAAATCATCCAGGGCAGCTAGCCGTGTATATCACCTCGCGTCAACAACCCCTGCTGGTTTGATAGCTGTTCAGGAAAAGTATGCATCACAAGGGAACGCCGAGTTTAGTCTTGTGGACCTTGCGAATGCCGATGAGTTTGTGCCGAGCGAAACTGATTTCGATCTCGTTATTGTTAAGCTTGTGAGTTCTTCTGAGATAGTTACACCTAGATTCATATTGTAACTGACTTCAATAAGCCTACTTTGGTCGACTTAGATTTGGAAAATGTGGTTAAGAATGTGCGTTGTCTACTGAACGACGGAGGCCATTTCTTGCTTCTGGAAAGGAGCACAACTGGTGAGTTCTCTACGCAGCAATCTCTTGGGGTTTGAACTGCAGCCTCAGATTCGGGATCTGACAGTGCGGTGGTTGTGGATGGCGAAGTTAATACTCAAGCAATGCTTTCCAATGGCTTCGACACCGAAAAGAGCTTGTCCGGTAGGTTTCCGAATGGATCTCTGGACCCTAACCCTAAGGCAGCATCAGCTTTGACTAACTTGAGTGCTAGTTTCAGGATCGGATTCGGGCCTGGGTACAGCCAGTGCCGTAATTGTCCCTGGAGAGGTAAACCCAACTAGAATGTTCCTTGCCAATGGCTTCACCACTACACTCAAAATTCCAGACATTTCTCCATCGAACGATGCATTCAATTCGGCCTATCTTTCCACTGCTCAATCGGAGCAGTTTTCTAGTGTGTCTCATTCTGGTGGCCTTATTAATTTGGTCCACTTTTCGAAAAATGCCGAAGCTACTACATCACCTATCAAAGAAGTACTCACAAGTCGTGGATGGCAAATATCCGAGCATTCGCTCCCATTCATCGACCTTCAACCAAAGAGCACTGTACTCGTCTTGGACGAGATTTTTGCCCCAGTTCTCTCAAACGTCAACGACAACCAATGGCAAGCGGTCCAGCGCCTCATCAACCTCGAGTGTAAGATCCTCTGGGTCACCTCCGGCTCGCAGCTCAACGTCACCCACCCCGACCACGCTCTCATCCACGGCCTTGCACGTACAGTACGCGCTGAAGATCCGAGCATTGTTCTGACGACCCTTGATGTCGAATCTACCAACCCGAGTTCCGCGACTACTACTGAGGCAATTCACCGTGTCCTCAAGACTTTCAAACTTCCCATACCGAAATCACATATCGAGAATGAATTTGTCGAGAGATGCGGGGTGATCCACGTCAGCCGTGTCTTGCCCGACGATCCGATCAACCAGGCTGAGAAGGACGATACCAATGGTGCTGAACTCGTGGTCAAATCTTTGCACGACCATCCGAACACCGTTAGAATGAGAGCTGAACGTCTGGGTACTCTCGAGTCGCTGCATTTTGGTGAGGTGTCGACCGAAGAACTTCCGCTTGAAGACCACTTTGTTGAGGTCGAGATTTTTGCAGCAGGTCTGAATTTCAAGGACGTAGCAGTCACTATGGGTATCGTGCCAGAGAATCAGTATCTGCTAGGACTCGAAGGAGCAGGAATCATACGACGAATTGGCAAACGCGTAGGAAACTTCAAGGTTGGACAGCGTGTCCTTGTTCACAAAAAAGGAAGCTTTGCCAACAGGGTTGCGTGCTCGATTGATGGTGTTCATCTCTTACCCGACGATATGTCGTTTGAAGAAGCTGCTACACTGGCTTGTGTTTACTTAGTTTCAATCTACGGCCTCATGGACATTGCCAATACGAAGAAATGTCAAGTAAGCATCGCTAAACCACATCTGAAGATATGGCAGCTAATCCAGTTACATATAGAGCGTTTTGATCCATTCCGCATCCGGTGGTGTGGGTATTGCTGCCATCCAATTGTGTAAATACATTGGAGCAGAGATCTATGCAACCGTGGGCACCCAAGAGAAACGTGACTTCTTGCAAAATAACTTCGGAATTCCCTCCGAACGTATCTTTTCCTCGAGATCTACAGATTTCGTCCCACAACTTATGGCAATGACAGAAGGCAAAGGTGTCGATGTTATCCTGAACTCTCTGACAGGCGATATTCTAGATGCATCGTGGAGATGCATTGCTGACCACGGCACTATGGTCGAGATTGGAAAGAAAGACATTCTTGACCGGAACAGCCTTTCCATGGAACCATTCAACCGCAACGCCTCATATCGTGCCATTGATATGTCTCACAAGAGTATTTCCGACTCGCTGACAGCTAAGTATGTCTCCTCGCCTCGCAACTTGGAAACCTGGATGATAACGACAGCTGACGTTATTAATAATACAGCCTCTTGTCCCGACTTTTCGACCTGATTTCACAGGGACACGTCAAACCAATTTCTCCTATCAAAATCTTCCCATTCGACGACATTCCAGGCGCCTTCCGCTTTATGCGTGGCGGTAGTCACATCGGTAAGATCGTCATATCAAATGGCCCAGAGAGCAAGGTGCAGGCACCGGTAGGTCGATTATATTCTCCCCTTACCCTCACCTGAAGTACTAAGGCAATCATAGATCCGATCCGCACCAAGGAAGTTCGCTCTTAGACCGGATGTTTCCTATCTCATTATCGGTGGTCTCAAAGGGCTGTGCGGCAGTCTGGCAATATATATGGCCCGCAATGGTGCCAAGCACCTGGCTGTCATGTCTCGGAGCGGCCATGACGACGAGAAGTCCCAGGCCGTGTTACGAAACATTCGCGCTCTCGGCGCTCATGTGGACCTCGTGGTAGGTGATGTGTCTTCTCTTGAAGATGTCAAGCGTACATTCTGCGAGTCCACCAAGCTAATTGGCGGAGTGATTCAAGGAGCCATGGTGCTCAGGGTAAGCATCACTCATATTCTCCCCGTGCGGACACTCCCAGTTAACAAAATCACGCAGGACAAAATTTTCACTTCCATGACTGTCCAAGAATTCCATCAAGTCATCAATTGCAAAGTCCAAGGAACCTGGAACCTTCACACGGCCGCGCTCGAAGCCAGCTGTACTCTCGACTTCTTTACCCTCCTGTCCAGCATCTCGGGCGTTGTCGGACAAAAAGGCCAAGCCAACTACGCGGCCGCCAACGTCTTCCTAGATGCCTTCTCGCTATACCGTCGCTCGCTCGGCCTGGCCTCCACGACCGTCGACCTCGGAGTTATCGAAGATGTTGGATACATCAGTGAGCGCGAAGCACTCGCCGCACGGCTCGACACCACTATCTGGACTGGTATCAACGAAGGGCTGCTGCACAAAATCTTACGCTTCTCGATACTGCAGCAGCACAAAACCGCGCCCATCAATGTTGCCAGCGCCCCGCAGCTGATCACCGGCATTCCTGTGCCCCAGAAAGAAGATTCATTCCTGCTCCGCGACGCGCGCTTCGCCGGTTTGTGCTTTGGCGACAATTCCGGCTCGGGAGTAAAGGGCACTGGTGATAATGTGCAGGCTTTCTTCCTGCTGCTGAAGGCTAAGGTCGATAGTGCCGTCCTACTCACTGCCGCCATTGATATCGTGAACAAGTGGTTTGTGCGTAGCTTGGGATTGGGTGAGCCCATGGAACCTGCGAAGCCATTAGCCGGGTATGGCCTCGATTCGCTGGCAGCCGTCGAATTTCGGAATTGGGCGAGACTACAGTTGGGGTCGGAATTAACCACCCTCGAGATTACGAATGCGAAGAGTTTGAGTGCGCTATGTGAGAAGATTGTTTCGAAGATTTCCGCGGCGCAGGCGGCTTAGGGATTGGATTGATTTTATTGTATGTGATTATGATTTATGTAGGCAGCTGTGGATCATGTTTCAATGGTATTTGGTTTGATTTATGGTCTTTATGTTCGATGTAGTTTCCATGGGACTTAGTTTTCATTGGTGCTTTTAAGTGTTACATGTTTAAATTAAGCAGAGAAGCAAGTGTTTTAACATCTCGTAACCAAATTATATCGAGCGATGCCAAAACAAAAAGAGAAAGCCTACTCTAGGGCACAAGAGCACCTCAACCAGGTATTAGTGATGGAACTGTGTTTGTCCGTGAAATGTGGGGGTAAAACGCATACGTCACCCACATACTTATACTCATTGACGATAAATAAGGCTATATACTCAGTAATATAGTGGTTAATATTTCCGCCTATCATTTGATAGCATCGTGGGTGACAAGGGTTTAATGCCCTGCTGCGGAGGATTTCTTTGGCAGTTCTCACATACTCTACTCTATATCGGCTTTACATCTACACCTAAAGTACCGACGTACTTAAATAGATACATGCGCATTGGCACAGTGTCACACCGCACTCCCAGTGGAGAAGTAGATCTAGATAGGAGTTGTCAAAAATGATTTGTAGTCAGACTGACTCATTAGATAAGGTTCTCACGCGGCAGATAAATTCCACACGATATCACCACTGTCCAAACAGACTAGTTCACAATCAAGTAAAACAAGTAGAAACGGGTCCAGATTTTATCCTCCCATCAGTGGTTGGGAGACTAAACTGATAACTCGGCTTGTTAAAGTGAACTGCGTGGCGCAAAGCTTGATTAGGTTGTGGCGTCAACAGCTGAAGCCAATATTTCGCCGCTTGCATGTTTGTCGTAACTGTGATAGGCCGTATGCGTTGGAGAAAACAAAGTGTAAATCTGTCATGGAGGAAGTATCCGGATGGGATCTAGAAGATTCGAAATAGCAAAAGCAAAAGGAACATGTCAGAAATCTGCTCATATTGGCACACCAGATAAGTGTCTTGCCGCATTTAATATTCCTCGGCAGACTGTCTGACGGCTGCTATAAGCACTCTAGTAAGTTATCGGACTGCCTAATTGTGCAGTCTAGATTTCTTTCAACTTCTCTTAGCGAAAGCGATTCGCAGTTGTGGAACAAGAAAAATGCACGAGCCGCAGTGAATGCAAGAAAACCAGTCAACCCCAGTATTGGTCGTCATAACACTTGCAGTTTCTAATAGCATTAATTCCAGTGGCTCTTTTTCAGCGTAATCATTCACTATTACCGCTATGAACATAAATCTGATAAACCCTACAGTTCATTGGGTCTAGTGGCAATGCCACCACAAATCGTGGTTGCATTTGTAGTGCTTGGTGTGGTACTATTTCTTGGTTCCCAAAGTGAGACCCTCTACAGTAACATAAGTCAGGTAATTTTCGCTCCAGTGACATTTCACACTGTCTAGAAACTGCCAAAATGCCCCCAAATAGTCTCCGGGTATGCTAAAGAGACTCTGGCAGCGACGGCACTGAATTCCAATCAGAATTGGTGGAAAAATCGACTGGGGTACGTAGCCCTCCTGCTCCTCTTCCTCCCCTACCAGCCACCCCCCATATGTCTGCCAATTCTTGGTCAAATTCAAAGTCTTTTGGCACAAAATAGCTCTGCTATATGTTGATAGATTCCGCATTATCGTTGGCATGGTAATGGCTCTGGTTGTGGACCGATGGGGGGGGGCTTGTGCCAGGCTTCCCAGAAGTCCGTCCGGGGCGGGCGGATGTCTACCCGAACCCGGACTACGATTTTTCGGGCGGAGAGTTTCTGGACTACCGGGCCCACGTGTAAGCCGAGTAATGTTGAAATACTGATTGCTAGAGAAGCTTGTATATTCTAATCTACAGGAGTTCGTGTGATCTTATATACGGCATTCAGAGTATGCCTTGTACGCATGCATGCGCACTCAGCTGGCATCTCTAGCTGAGTCTGAAACGACCATCATCATCAAGGGATCATGATCCCCATCAGCCCAGCTGAACCCCATAAGCCGTACGTACGGGAGGCGGTCTATATGTGTAACACTCCCCCCTCTTGCTACGCTCCATGGAGCAAGAAACAAACAAGCAAACAAAGTTGATGCGCAACTTGTGATTCCCATAGGAGCCTCCTTAAAACCCTGCGTGGAAAGTGAGCAGGGAAAGAGTACTACCGTAGCCTGAGGATGGCCATCCATATAAACAAAGAAATCCGTATTCCCAAAAGAAAAGTGAAACAACCTTAAAAACCTTAAACTGACCTCTATTACCATAAAGCCATTGCTTTCGTGAACTTCGTATGCTTATCCTTAGTAAGTGCTTTCGTGAGTATATCTGTCACATTTTCGTTCGTGTGTACGTAGGAGTAGTTGACTATGTGGCGTTTGTGAAGATCTCGACTATTGTGATAACAAACGTCGATGTGCTTAGTGCGAGCGTGTAAGGGCACGTACGCCTGCGTTCGGCCTCGTAGGTATACGTATGGTAATTGTAGGAATACGGTTGTTTCGTAGTGGATGCGTGATATTTTATGATTATAAGGCTCGATCGCTGCAAGCGTGTACTTTTCACCCGCAAGACACACCCCTACTAGTAGCAGACAGGTAAATACCAAGACCCGTTGTTTGTGGTGATATCATATCAGCTGAGGGTGTTTTGCACATTGATGCATCGGTGGCCCGGAGCAAGACTGAAGTATAAATCATCACTTGACTGGACAGGAGGTAGACTTCTCGACAAACTGTAAATTTTGTAGATTGCAAAGTCATAGAAGTAGAATATATCTATTTGCCTTTAAAGACGAGACTAACGGAAAGAAGGACGTCAAGATACGATCTCTGTGTTTGTAATACATTATATGCAAACACAAGGAGAGCCTCCACAAATCCGCCCACACAACGTTAACGACTACGAGATGCACTCAACACTTTCAAAATTTAAGGTGGAATAGAAGTTTCTACAACTCTGAGAACCCTACTGTTGAGAGCAATAGAGAACGAACGAACAAGCTCAATTGTCTATCGATCCAAAGAGAGAAAGAATGGCAGGCTTATATGCATGGAAAAGACCTTACTGGGCGAAGCCGAGTATGTCAACCGGAACCCGATGCTGAGGATCAGTGCCGAGGCTAGGTCTCCTCCTCGGCATGGGGGCAGGCGATGTCGGTGGGGGCAGGCGAGGCCAATGGAGGCCGCAAGCCACCGGCCTCATGCCCGCAGCCTTAGACCGACGGGGGCTGTAAGCCCCCGAACGCCACCGAAGCCACCAGGCCAAATCTCATGCCTACACCTACGTCTTGATATCCAATGAGAACAGCGGCAAATTTGATGCTAGCGTGAAGCGGGTATCTTGGCATCCGGAGTTCGCTTAATTAGAGCCACATTACTTACCAACCCAGACATCACGTGTCACACGAAATGCATGTTACTTTTCCATGTTGCATGTGTACCTGCATCGTGAGCCTCATCAGGTCCGTTTGATATGCAGTTGGTGTATGAAGATATGCCTCAGGAGAGCAGCTCATTCAGTGCAAACGGATGAGCAAACAGAGATAGATATGAAGACGAATATGGATGTGGATATAGGAGACAAGTCTGTATATATACGAGCCTTCTGGCCTCGAGAAGATAGTCAATCAACAAGTCTACGAAGCATCCAAAGTAACATTCCAGATTCACTATTCTTTCTTATGTTCACGTGGAAAGTCGCTATTCTCGCAGCTCCTGCTTCTCCTCTTATGTTTCTGAGTAGATACCCTGTGCCTCAACCATGACGGTATACCGGTACCAACTATCGTTCTGCTGATACCAATTTTCATTCAGTATAGTAACGAAAGGATATGAAGACTAAAGTGATGAGGAAGAATAGGCACAAAGACGTCCACAAGAGTGCAACAGGGGAAGGTTAGCACCCAGGTACCCTCGAAAGATGAACGGCCGTAGCATTGATACTAAATGAAAAAACCAAAGAACATGCATAGAAAGTATATCAAAGCTCATCCCAACTCCCCTACAACACTGGGTCATAGCACACTATTTCTCCTCTGTTGAGCCTTACACGAACGGTACCCTATAAATGCAGCGATTACCCCAACGATAACTGTAGCAATACTAATAACCGTGGCGGTGATTTCTCCTTTTGAAAGACTGGAGGAGGATGACGATGACTCTGCCGAGGAAGGTGAGGATGTTAGCGTTGAAGTTGAACCGGTGATACGGATTGTCTGTAACGAGGATGATAATCGACTTGGTGGCGAAGTCGCAGACGGATCTAACGTTGACGTTGACGAGGAGGAGGTATGTAATGAAATGGTGGAGGAACCGGCCTTCGTGTCTGGGAGGATCATGACCAGGCGTTAAAGCGCATTTCGGAACATAAGGGCGGGAATAGCAATCGTGACGGCCATAGCACCAAAAATGATAACGACAAACATCCCAAGATACTCGTGCTCGATCTTGGCTGCCGCCGAGCCCGCCCCTCTAATCACGGTGGTGACGGTCGCCGTACCTTCAGCTGCATTGGTTTTGGTTGGTGTACCTTCTGGAAGTGCTGTTGCTTTCTCAACATTGTCCACAACATATCCGCTGATACTGCACGCCTTCTTCAACACCGTTTCCGCAGCAGCCGCCTGTTGGGAATCTTCCCCACATCCTGTAGGATTGACTTTTTCTTCGGGTTGGGATGAAATGCACTTGGCGACGACAAAGAGTGCAATCGAGAACTCGTGCGGGTCGCATAGGCACTTTGCGGTAAAGCAACCAGTAATTGTATCCATGCCGTCCGAACCGCCAGTAAAAAGACAGTTGCTCGCGCATGTTTGCAGGTCCGAGCGCCCTGTTTCTTGGGAGAAGAATAAAGACGATCCCCTAAGACGATGTACAAAGAGGAAAAGGAATAATAAGATGTATTCGAGCCGATGATATCGCATCTTTACCTCAGGTTATGTTCAACGAAAGTTGAAGTTTGCGTTGAATAGGGGGAAGTCGTCTCTTGTATTTTATTCGGGGGTGATTATAAGTGTTTAAAGGATGAGTATATATTCTCTGTCCGCAGAGCGGCTGAAGGGGCGCACACCGATTATATCTGAGCATACCTCAGCCGCACCTAAAAGGAGTGAAAGTAGGCGAGAATTAGAAAACCAACACCTCAGATGAACACAGTAGTACATACCTTATAGGAGTATGTAAAAGTATTAACCCTTATAAAACTAAATACGGCTATCATCTTTAGAGGAGCGCCCATACATTCCCCAAGGCTTTCATAAGCCATATACAGAAACTTTACTTTATAAAGGGTTTATTGAACCTCTATAGGGTACTTATGCGCTGGCGTGTCGTACATAGTCAGGAACCATAATATTTCGACCACGATCTGAGGCTTGATACCAATCTCCAAGACGGTTTGTCTTCCACTATATCATAACTTCTCGTAGTTTTGCCCGTATCTTCTTCTAAATTCATTATTCTTAACATATACTTTGCATAGGGGCCATCGGCAAAAGTGCAAATCGACTATAGGCTGCGCTACGCGCAGCTCATAGCAAGCTTCCCGTGGACCCCTGCGCGACGCGCAGTCTATAGTCTTCTATCGTCGATTCATAGAGATGTGCGCATGGGCCTATGGAACTATATACGGCTGGCAGCCGGAGATGGAGCTATACCTGGCTTTGCTGCCTGGAGTCTTCGCTGTTATACTGGTACTGTACACAGTATCGCTGAGTCCGCTAGAGAGCCCGCTGGCGCTTGAGAGCCTGCTTGGAAGCCTGCTTGATAGCCTGCTTGATAGCCTGCTTGAGATAGCCATGTTTGAGAGCCGCGCTTGAGAGAGCCACTCTTAAGAGAGCCGCACTTCGGGAGGAGTAGAGTTTTCCACGGGAAGCTTTTGGCCGATGGAAAATTCTGAGTTTGTGGAAGCTTTGGCTAATAGAAGACTCTAAGTCTGTGAAACCTTTGACGCTGACGTTGACGTAGCCAACCTACTTGTCTAAGCACTTCTGGTACTATGATCACCATCACCAACACCATCTCCATCGCCATCGCCATTGCCATCATCACCATCAGCCCCAGACCGAATGCGCACACATACGCCCACAGTCGGTGGGAAGCGGGCTGCAGATTCCGCCAGAAAATCTAAGTCGGAGATCTGCTCACCCCAAGATCCAATTGTCTACCTTTCCCGCAGAATCTAAGGCTGGAATTGTCAACACCATGACCGTGCGGCATCGTGAGATCTTGTCGTGGTGGCTGCGCTAAAGATAAGATTCAGACTATGATATCGACCGACGCCATGATTTCGGCCACCATACGCCACCCAGGACCCGTCACATGCCACACGCCGCACACCACATGCCGCCCCCCGCCCGCCAAATACTGACCGCCAGATGCCATCTGCCTCACGCCTCCCGGTGCCTGGCGCCTGCAACTCAGCAAGTCTCTGGATCGAGAACGCAGGAGCATACATGGGAGCATATAGTCAAGTGAGATTGGGAGTGTCTTGCTTCTTGAGAGTGTATTTGGGGGCGTAGAGCCAAGTAGGCTGGGAGTGTGCCATCGAGTGCAATTGGGAGCGTACTTAAGAGCACACTCGGGAGTGTACTTGAGAGCGACTCGGAGGTGTACTTAGGAGCGTACTCGGAGGTGTATTTGGGAGTGTCTTGAGAGCTTACTTGGGAGCGTACAGTCAAGCAGGCTGGGAGTGTACCATCGAGTGCAATTGGGAGCGTACTTGAGAGCGTGCTCGGGAGTGTATTTGAGAGCATACTCGGAGGTGTACTTGGGAGTGTCTTGAGAGCGTACTTGGGAGCGTACAGTCAATCTGGCTGGGAGTGTGCAATCGAGCACAATCAGGAGTGTACTTCAGAACGTACGTGGGAGCGTGCAATGAAGTGCATTTGACAGCTTAGTTTCAATTTCATTGCATGCAGCATGATGTATAGTATCAAGCGCACATAATCGCATGCGTATCATAGTAATCTAGTCAATGCGCAGATCCATAGGACCGCATAGTGCCACGCGTCAAATATGCTATGGATTACCGTCCCAGAAACAGCTTCTCTATGAGCTGCGCGTTGCGCATGGTCATTTCTCCCGGTGTACTTGCCTGACTCTTACTGTTCTTCACCTCTTATATATCCCCTTCTCTGCTTCTTACTTCTTCTGTTACATTTCAAGCTCAAACTCAAGCTCTGGCTGGGAGCTGGTTGGAGATACTGTATATTAATTATCTTAAATTCCACAAAGGCGGCGAAGCCGTCTCCAGCACTAGTATACGTATAAAAAATATAGAAGCGAAGTGAAACCAATGGACTTGTAAAAGAGATATATAGCAGTGCAGCAAAGCTAGTAGACTTGTAAATGAGATATATGGCAGCAAAGCGAAGCCAATTGGCTTATAAAAAATAGCGATATGTAGAAGCGAAGCTATTTTTGAATTTGCATACCTTATTTTCACCTGTCCCATTCATGGGACCATGAATGGTGGTACCATACGTGGAGCCGCCCTGTTCATGGTACTGCCCGTCCATGGGTGGGCGGCTACCACGAATGGGTCACAACAGAGGGCGTAGATCCAGCGCTGTGGGGTAGATGACGGCACTTTGGGTAGTTATCGCTTTTTTTGATCCATGTATCCAGCTCCTGCGGCTAGACTTCGAGATCCTAATTCTAATTGAGCTTGATATTCTGTGACGGGTGTGGTGGTGAGGATCAACGGGGCGGCGTTTTGTCGTCGGAAGGTGGTGTTGAGCGATAGTGTTGCAATATGGGGAGAATCGTGTGTGTGTACTGACTTAGATACAGAGAGAAGAGAGAAGGAGAAAGACGCGAGTTATATATGAGAAGTGTGCCCCTTACTCTCAGCCCCGCTAGCGGTCAGCTCTATATAAGCATGCAACAGATAGAGGAGATGTGGGTGAGAGTGAAACCTGGTGAGTAATAAGTTGTATGTAGATGAGGGTGGAGTATAAGATGGTGATATATACAACGACAGAGTACATACGGACTGAAGGGATAGGACGGTAGAGATGAGAGAGTGGAGGAATTGACAAGGCCGTAGGAGAAACGGTGCGAAGTGGAGCGCGAGGTCGGAGAGCTTCAAATGATGCAATGACTTGTGGCCGTCTATTTGCAACACTCCTTCCCCGCTTGCTATACTCCGCAATAATAAAACAATTTGGTGCTTACGTCATGTCAGGGCGGGTGCTAGTAACTTTAGTGTCCGCCTAGAGCTGACATGAGCAAGTATAATTAATACTAGTCAGTACAGGTCGCCGTGGGAACACATGGGTAGACAACTTAGACGGAGGTGTGCACCATCGAGGAGTCTTGCCGTTCGCGCTGCGTAGGAGGACATCAGAACGCATGGCATAGAATAATATAGACGACATGTAGATGTGGATGCAGAGCGCAGATGCACGGACGAGGGCAGAGGTGTGGAAAAGAAGTGGCGAAGGCGTGTGAGAAGGACTACTAGTAGAACAGGCGCCGACGAGTGCGGAGGCGTGGAAAAAGATTGTGTGCAATGGCGAGGGAGAGTATAAAAGGCGTCGACAGTTGTTGAGGCGTGCACGATCGAGAGCGGTGGAAGAGAGCGATTTTCACATGGACGTTGACATTGTGATGTAGCGGTCTATGGTGGAGTGGACGGATACGGAGTCAAAAGGCTTCAGGGTACCGAGATGTGTCTCTGCAGGTATCTACACTTGCCTATTATGGGAAACTCTTTGCATTCGACGGTTGTCTTAAGTAGACTGGTTGCTTGGTACCTCCACAACCGACTGTGATCCCAATTTGCAGAGTTTAACTTAGACCACCTACCTTCCGTCAAACACAGCATTCACACCTACTCCCACCCCCAAGAAACCACCTCCATCACTAAATATGTGTATGCATCTCCCTCCCACTCCCGCTTCCTTTTATTTGTAATTATCTGTACCTTTAAATACACAAAGGGCATAGGGAAATCGAGAGTCTCTATTTCAGTAGTGTACATCGACTGATATTATGATGCAAGTAGCACTGCAAACATTCCACACGAGATGAGACGAACTAGGTTCTGTCTCGATACATCCTGTGTTGCTGGCAGTGTTCTCAACGGGTCAGTCCGGTCAGATATGGGCTTCGACCGGGCCGGTCTATGCCAAGGGCGGCTTTGAAATTTATGATCTGGCCGGTCTATGAATCTATGAACCTTAATCTGGCCGGTCTGCAGATATATTGCTAACGGGAGCAAATACACAGATCATTATAAAGAAGAAACAACACATTCCTGATCCCATGATCCTACCCTTTATTCACCGGCTTCTCCAGTTCATGCAGAGGGCCTCAACCTGATGAACTTCCTCGATTTCCACCAAGCCTGCCCTTTCCCATGACTTCAAACACTCTACCGCTTCTATCAGATCATCACCCAGGCGGTTTCTTCAGTCTGAGGTGAGGGTTTTTGCACTGATGAACAACCTTTCCACCTCAGTAGACATGGCAGGAATTGAATGCACAGTGAGAGCCGTGCGAGCCAGTTGACGCCACCTAGGTGAGTCTGAAGAAGTGTAATGGCAACTTCTAGAGACCTCTAGAACTCACAAGAGACTTCGACAATTTACCAATAGCAACCAATTATCCTCAGACATCTGCAAATATCCATGGGTATCTGTAGTTATCGTCCGGCTCTATGGTTACCGGTAGATATCTGCAGATAATTATGCCAAGGCAGATATCTTCCGGCTCTGCAGATATGTACCAAGAAGCCACCACCGGTCTATGCCAAGGCCGGTGTCAGAAATTGACATCTTATCTGACCGGACTACGTATCTGCAGATGACCGGCCGGTCGATCTGACCGCTTGCGAACACTGGTTGCTGGTAAATTGGCCTCGAAATCTCAGAGTTTTGAGTGATATAGCTCTAGGCTCAAATCATAGTTCAGGGGTATAGCAGAGTGGAGGGTATAGTGATGATGGCAGTAGTAGTGGGTGTGTGGTGGTAGCGACAAGTACTCTAAAAAAAAGGGGCGATTGTCAGTACACCCCCAGAGTCTACCACCGACTAGGAGTTCAATATCCTATTATAGAGCAACGGGAAGGTAAAGAGAAACTTGGATTCTATCGAGCTTCTATTTATGATAGAACATGTTAACTAGATCAATGGAAGTCTGCCAATGATAGATTGCAGCACCCATATCACTGCCGTAATTCTATTGCCGGAGACCCAGGTTTCATCGGTCTTCTCACAGACGGACACCCTTAGGCTCATACGAGTGACACCGGGCATTGGATAAATAAGCAGACAGATAGTTTGGAGACGGCGTGGGAGTGGCGTTCTGGGAGTACATAGTGGCGGCGTTTCCGTATAGACAGTGTAAATAATATTCTTAGTGCGATTTTGGGATTGGCTGGGATCCGATGCCAGTTGGGTGTCCTTAAGCCAAAGTCGGTCGAATCAATATTGGCTGTCGAAATGTGACAGCTTGAGATAGTTTGCCAGATTGACATGTTGAGTCGAGTGCAGCGCGGGTATCTCTCACGCCACTAAACGATCAACTTTCCTCGTCTACATCCACGACTGTATGAATGATATAGTTGTGGTACCCTTATCCTGACCTAGACAAATGTAGTGAATACATTCCACAATGCGTCGATTTCGGCAGTGAATAACCACTTCATGTTCATATGTCTCCTAATGTTCCAACCTACCCGTCACTACGTACCTAATATTATACACAATAATTGCAGAGTGGGAACAAGAGGGCGTTGAGTTACTTTGTGACTCAATACGCACATTCAAATCAGGTTGACAGCGGGAATGTGCTGTCGATCACTGTGGGAGCGGGATATAGGGCTTGGACAGCGGATCAGAGGCAGTTGTGTAACATGTAATGATAGTAGAATAAACGGGGTAAGCATGGCGCAGAGCGGGATAAGCGGGGCGGAAAGCAAGGTTTAGAACTTAATGGTAGGAATTTTAGGCGGGGAGTAAAGCCTATACGCTCACAGCCCGTTTGCATTTTTCGGGTGTCTCTTGCATGAGGGCCGAGTCAATACTTAATCATGCCAAAGGTCAATAACTTGAGTCATTGTCAACGCTGCTTGATGTGTCTGTAATGAGTACTCATTGCCTTTGTCTTTATTAGCGACCGGTCTAGAGTACGAAACGGGTTTTATTGCACATTTACAAAACGTTCCTGAGCTGTCACACTCGTGCACGTTTGAATAACCGTCCGCTACAGCGACCACGGACACCAACAACACCACCGAGCACCACAAACCGACATGACGACCGATACTCATCGAATTCCCAGCATACTTATCACTTATAGAACCCCAAGTATCACTCACAACTCTTCTACCATTTGGTCACAAAAAAGCGCTGTCATGGAGTGCTTCTCTCCCACTGGTAGTTCTTTATTTGTTCTAAGCCGCATATCATATTTACCGAGGACTAATTGAATCGTTTTGATCTCATAGCTTCGAGTCGAATGGTATCCCTTCGATGTAGAGCTGCATGGTTATTCTAGAGTTACATATGCAAAGGCGTCTCTGTTTTCGATAGAATGTACCGGTATTAGGAGATTCTTGAGACTTATACGATTTAGATGCATCCATTCTATTGGCGGAGTCAGCATATTGAGACTGTTGCTACTAACTACCTTTTGTTCTTTATTAATAGTGTAGGAGATTGGAGTGATCTCTTGTCTAGATTGACTGGTGAGGATAAGCGAACGGGTGTCATCCGATGACACACCAAAAGTGGCGTATCTCCGGACGATCACCCGCACTATCGCTGTCACATTCACTCCTGGCTTTTGTTGCAGATAAGTGTTCCCATAAGTGGAAGTCCATTATTGAGTGAAAGTCGCACTTGAATACCGTTGTAGTATTTCCTTTATGAGCTCATCGTCAAAGTATGTATGCTGCTGCAAAGTCATACCTGATTATTGACTACTGTTGCGAAATGGGTCGATTCCCTCCCACTAATCGAATAGACAGTGGCACGGGCAATCTTATTTCTATAGATTGCACTACTACACTACTGCAGAAAGTTATAAACCTCAGCCGAGCATAGCACTACTGACATAGCACCAGAAATATCGCATCTTTATCACCGCGGATATCCATACGCTGTTGTAACAATCCATCTAGAGGGTAGTCTCAGCATGGATCTTACCAATCAGTTTTGGGTTAACAAATTTTCAATACATACGCCACGAAGGAGCTAAGGTAGGTGTAATTGTGCACTGCTCTGCGTCTCAGCTTGCTCCTTCAGTGGGTGGTGGGTAGAAATTGGATTTACTGAAGCTTCCCCTTATGTATATAATGTTCTTAAATCACAGCGAATATCAACAATTGCATCTGCAACCCCTCCGTAATTCGATTATTAAAAGAATAGATGCCCCCGCGGGAATGTATGACACTGTACCACCGGCAGCCCGGTAGCAGAACACTTTGCCTCAAGATCATATGTAAAAGGGAACACAGCATACTATAAGTTATAGTTGGGAGTTTATATAAGGAATAAAATCTAACTTTTTGGATCCGACTGCCACGAAATCTAGAGGTGATAGTGAGGGCGATAGTTATGGTGCGGTAAAGTGGTCAAAAATATTTTTTTTACGTCGTGCATGAAATTTGCGGAATTGGGCAATTCATGCGCACCAACATACTAAATTTTCATTTCAACTTACTATACTGGGTCTCGTTCCGGGGCGCAACCCATGTGCTGTGCTATCGTATCCAGGGTGCTATACTATGGATTCTGGTTCTTTCGGTAACGTTACCATGGGCACTACGGTCTCTGGGTGCCAGCGCTCCTGCTTAGGCTATGTGTAGCACTGCGGACTTATGGGGGATTCATAACTGATACCAAGGCCGTGCTTGCCGCTTCCCAGAGTCCAGACACTACGAAACCTCCAGTATCTGCCACTCCCCATGTATCTACGGTAGCTTGGGAGGCCAAATTACCCCAGATTTGGTCCGCTAGGGTACCATTTAACGTTCAGTACGTTGCATTTCCTCCAAACTGTGATCTAAAGCTTTAATTATTTCATGATCTACAACTCGTTAGAGTAGTCCACACTTATACCGAGGAAGACAGAGCCTATACTTGCCTCCGAACCACCACCACCATCGTTGTCACCACCTCTGCCTCCGGATGAACTAGCCGGGGCATAAGGGGTTTTTAGAAAATGCGGGCTTGAAAGGTCCAAGTTTCAGTCTAGAAAGCAAGAGTTGGTTTCTCATCATGGAGGTAGGGGGCGTTAAGATCATAACCATTCGAGCCGCATGCTACATATCTGCAGTGTTGAGCCGCACTCACGATTCGATACGTAACCCTAAACAAGTACATCCTACAAATGTATTAGGTAGTAACTGGCTAAGAAATACTTCTAGTGTCACAAGAGTTCAATTTACATTTAAATGAGTCGGAGTGTATTTTGAATCAGCGCTAACAACATAAATTATCTCCCTATGCCTTCAAACACCACAACTCGCTTGCACATTACCCGAACATTGCTCAGTATCCTCCTCACACCTACTCGGCTTCTTCTCTCGAAGTTCACACACTACTCAGTTCTCAACGGACGAGGTCCGTAACGCCTCACGATTCATACGTATTGAAGCCAGATTAGCCATGGCAGCAATTGTAGAGGGATGATCTTCGCCCAACGTCATCCGAATTCGATTGGTCACTTGAACTTGTAATTCCTCCGCCTGTATCCACCGCCCCTGGCTGCTGTATATCGATGCGAGGTTGGCCATACTGGCCATGGTAGAGAGATGCTCTTCGCCGAGTACCCTCTTTCTCGTCTCCATGACCTGCACCTGCAGCTCCTCGGCCTCCTTCCACCGTTCCTGTTTCCAAAATGTTGATGCAAGGTTTGCCATGCTGGTCAGGGTAGTGGGATGCTCTTGACCAAGTACCCTCTTTGTCGTCTCTATGACTTTCACAAACAGCTCTTCGGCCTCCTCCCATCGCCCCTGGTTCCTGTATGTCGATGCGAGGTTATTCATGCTGGTCAACGTATCTGGATGCTCTTGGCCATATACACTCAAACTCATCTCCATGACCTGCACTTCCAGCTCTTCCGCCTCTTTCCATAGTCCGTGGCTGCTATATGTCGATGCGAGGTTGATCATGCTAGTCAACGTATCTGGATGCTCTTGACCGAGTACCCTCTTTGTCGTCTCTATGACTTGCACAAACAACTCTTCGGCCTCCTTCCATCGCCCCTGTTTTGAAAATATTGAAGCGAGATTGGCCATGCTTGTCAAGGTATCTGGATGCTCTTGGCCATGTATCCTCTTTGTTGTCTTCATGACTTGCACAAACAGCTCTTCGGCCTCCTTCCATTGCCCCTGTTTTGAAAATGTCGATGCGAGGTTGGCCATGCTGGTCAGGGTAGAAGGATGCTCTTCGCCGAGTACCCTCATTCTTGTCTTCATGACCTTTACATCTAGCTCCTTGGCCTCCTTCCATCGCCCCTGGTTTCTGTATGTCGATGCCCGGTTGGCCATGCTGGTCAAGGTATCTGGATGCTCTTGGCCAAGTACCCTCAAACTCGTCTCCATGACCTGCACCTCCAGCTCTTCGGCCTCCGTCCACCGCCCCTGGTTTCTGTATGTAGATGCAAGGTTGGCCATACTGATCAACGTATCTGGATGCTCTTGACCGAGTACCCTTAAACTCATCTCCAAGACCCGCACCTCCAGCTCTTCGGTCTCTTTCCATCTCCCCTGTTTCCAAAATGTCGATGCGAGGTTGGCCATGCTGATCATGGTAGAGGGGTGTTCTTGGCCGAGTACCCTCGTTCTTGTCTCCATGACCTGCACATCCAGCTCTTCCGCTTCCTTCCATCGCCCCTGGCGCCGGTATGTCGATGCGAGGTTGGCCATGCAGGTCATGGTAGAGGGATGCTCTTGGCCAAGTACTCTCGAACTCATTTTGATGACTTGCACTTCCAGCTCTTCGGCCTCTTTCCATCGCCCTTGGCTGCTGTATGTCAATGCGAGGTTATTCATGCTGGTCAAGGTATCAGGATGCTCTTGGCCGAGTGCCTTTTTGAACGTCTCTATGACCTTCACCTCTAGCTCTTCGGCCTCCTTCCATCGCCCCTGATTCCCGTATGTCGATGCCAAGCTCGCCATGCTGATCAAGGTATCTGGATGCTCTTGGCCGAGTACCCTCAAACTCATCTCCATTACCTGCATTTCTAACTCTTCTGCCTCCTTCCATCGCCCCTGGCTCCTGTATGTCGATGCGAGGTGGTTTTTGATTGATGGAACGTCTAAGCTTTCCGTACTTTCAGCAAGCTTTAGAACCTTTTCCTGCAATAGTTGTGCTTCCTTCCATTCCCCTAGTTTTGTGTGTGAGTTGGTAACGTTGATGATTGATTCAATGAAATATGGGGAACCGACTCCGGATTGTTTTTGTATTTGGTCCCTGATCCGCATTCGCAGCGATTTTGATTTTGCAAATTCTCCTAATTCATCTAGTAGATTTCCGAGGGTTGCGTATAAGTTCAATGATATGAAATGGAGCTCCCCAAACTCTTGGGCCATATCACCAACCTCTCTTTCGCACTCTCTCCGGGCTTCTTCCAGTTGGTTCAAACCCCATGTTCGATATTCATGCATAATGTTGACCTTCAAAAATTTTCCACCGAACTCAAACTTGCTCTTACTAGTCCAATTTGCATGCTGTACCGCTTCCTTCTCAACCTCCAAATCCTCAGATCGTTTGTTGCTTTTTTCTAGCCATATGCGAGATGCATTGTCATCTGACTTGATCCCGAATCCAATCTGGTAACAAAAGGCAACTTGGAATGCGATGTTGGCTGCAAAGGGTTGATTTTGATTCCCGAAATATTTATTTTCGAGGCACTCTCTGATTTGTATCCGCACACGATAGTCGACTTCCATGAGAGCAACAAGGATTTCGGCAATCTTGGTCAATAGTATCAGCCTGAGTTTTGACGAAATATTAAATTGATAGATACTTACTCGGAAATCTGCCGGACTTGAAAGCTCACTCGTTGTCTCCAACGGTCCCGGATTAAAGCGTTGCAATTCAATTCTAAAATTCTTAGCGATTATGGTTTTAGCAAGATCTGGGGTGAAACTCACTGTTCTTGGCTAAGAAAACCTACTGATTTTCCCAGATCAGATGTCCGTTTTTCGGGGTTAAGCGGCAGAGTCACGCTGAAAAGTTCTTTTAGACGAATCCTATATTCGGGATTCAAGTCTGGCATTGATTCCATGAGCTGATTGGCAATATATTCCACTTTATCTTCATCTTTTAAACGTTCAAGCAATGTGGGACGACCATGACGAAGTGGTGCATCGAATGAAATTAACTCAGTCACTCCTTCTGCAGTGGTTTGCGGAATTTCTGCTAGGCGGTTCCCAAACAAAACCCAAAGACACAGCATACCAAACGAGTACACGTCTGTCTTTTTTGCTTCAAATGCTTTGAACTCCCCGGAATGATACTCGGGAGCATTCCACGGTCTGGACTTGGGCAGAAGAACTTTTCCAGCTTCAGCTGCAGCTAGAGTTGAATACCCGAAGTCGGTAACCTTTACGGTCGTCCCCGTAGCGTCCTTGAAAACTAGCACGTTTTGTGGCTTGATATCGCCATGAATAATGTCTATATCCATGTTAGACTCTAAAATGCAAAATCGTATGGAGTAACAGACTATAAGAATGCAACGCCATGATAGCACTTCCAATATCGGCACAAATTTTGAGTCGGTCCTCGATCAACATGTTCCTCCCCTCCTGCACGCTCATGAACTGTTGTAGATCCCATGCTGCTTTTTCAAAGACCAGGACAGGAACAGCTTTCTTCGTCCTAGGCTTTATTTCCCAGCAGACCCCCTCGAGGTCAACTATATTTGGGTGGGTTTGAATTGGGGGTTGGCTCAAGATCAGTACCTCTGACATCAGCGGTAAAAAGTCTCCGTCGGCATTTTCAGAGTCATGAAACCGCTTGAACGCAAGGGGCATCTCGTTAATGAATGTCGATTGGCATATCATTCCAGAGCCTCCGATACCGAGATTGCTGAGAGCAGGCTGCCACGTAATGGGGAGGAATTCGACATTGCATTTTTGAACAATTGTCAGAAATTCAATCAGGTCATTCTGGAGGTCGTCATTGATTCGGTTTGTCGTGGCCGAGCAGCGGGTAAACAATCCATCGGAATATGATACCAGTTCGGAGTTGCGTGTCGAAAACATAATATATGTACTCGCGGTGGGAGCAACCAGATGTGTGAAAAAAGATTGCGATATGAGTGTTCCTAGACTCGTGTTCCTATTTATTCAGTCAATGCCACCACTTGAATCTTACAAAAACTGAACATGTCGAGGAAGGGTAATTGTACATACCGAACAACGGTTGGTGGTTAGTCTTGGTTAGCTGCTACTCGACCACTGTATGAAAGCAAGCTGCGGTTGGGGCTGCGCAATAAAAACAGCTTACCATAAACCTAAGCATGTAGCGTAGGCGTACATAAAACCACTGCCTCAATATTCAGCCTCATAAAGCAGCACAAAGCAGCTCGTGCCAACGACATCATCCTTGCAGCATATCTTCATGCACATGCATTAAAGCACTGCCTGATGCATATGCATGAAAGCACTGCCTCATGCACATGTTTAAAGCACTGTACAACAGGCAGTGCAAAAGACTAGTGCAAACTATCTACTTGGAACCGGACCGGTAAACATATTACGTTACGGATGGGACATCCCTTGAAACTCTTCGCAGAACTTCCCATGCATTTCCTACCCCCTGTTTCTCAATCTACCTCATGGCAGTTTCAAGCCCAGTAGCCGCCTATGTTGTGTCACCGACGGTATTCGTTTTGTACCACTCAATTGGCCCTACTCAGCCCACAATTCAGGCGCGGACTCCAGCCATACCTCGCGGAAATCCCGGCCATCTGCCTTATCCTTCAGTGGCAGGGTAGTATCGGTCTTGACCAAGAACGCAATGCAACGTTGCAGCGCACAAGGGTAGTTGCGACGCCTAATTCATCACGCAGACTACAATCTAATAGTTATACACATGGTTGTCAGCTCGAAGCATTCTCATTAGTTGACTCGTGGTACGTACCTACATGCTGTGGCTGATATGTGGCTGGTTGTGGCAAATGCCTATAATCAAACTGAGCTTGAATTCAAATCCAAATCGCCAGTCCACAACTTTGTTTCTTATATTGTGTTCTATGCGCAGAATATGCATAACTATGCTATCTTTCACCTCCAAGTCTCAGATTTACGATATCCTCAATATTGAGTAAGCAGTTGTGGATAAACAGCATTGTCAGTACAGCCCCACCGTGGCTATTATCGATATCGTAAAACGGTGACCGGGAAGTGAAGTTGAGCAGCACACTTAGGGGACACACTGAGGAAGTGCATTAGCATTATAGAGAGAACTTGAACAAGATTACTGTAATATGTCTATAATTATGTGTACTTGATTATATATATCACGCGATAATCAACTAACCTGAACTGAAGCTGCCAATAATGCGTTGTTGGATACTCCACAGTATGCTTTGAACAGCACTCATCGGCAAAAGTGCAAATCGACTATAGACTGCGCTATGCGCACACGCACACACGCGCAGCTCATAGCAAGTGTTCTAGTCCATTCACGGAGGCGGTTCCTCCGCGGAGTACCTAGTCAGTTCACGGAGGCCCACCTTCCGTGAACGAACCGTCCATTCACGGAGTCCGTACCCCACCTCCGTGAACTGACTAGTTCCTTCACGGAGTCAATGAAAAATTATAAATAATCTATACATCATCGTGATCCCTACAATCAGATGCCTCTTGCACGTCCTGATGCAACTACAATTACACTGTGCTCCATGTCATCGTTTGAAAATGGCTCATCTTCCTCATTTCCCTCCTCGTTGCCCTCCTCCTCATTGCTCTCTTGTTGACACGAGAAGATGATGGAGAAGAAGAGAAGATTATGAATTGTCTGTCGATCCAAAGAGAGGGGAAGTATGCAATACTACTGGATAGTTAGCCGACCATTGGAGACAAAGTAATTCTCCACGAAGTGGAACAATCCAAGAAGGAAGCGGTAAGAAAAACTGAAGGCATAGTTCTGTGGACTGATCGATCAAGAAAAGAAGATGAGTTGGTTGGGCGCGCAGTTGAATGGAACGAAGACAGATGGAAGAAGAGGAGGGTATGCGTTTGCAGACAAATGGAGGCATTTGGTGATGAAATGTATGCAATATCAGAAGTGTTGAATTTCATGGAACAGATGTACAGAGAGAAAGAAGTATTGGCTATAACAGTTTTCACTGACTTGCTGGTGGCACTAGAAAGAATACAATCGGACTAACCAGAATCAGGTCAGGTACTGGTGTTATGAACCCTGAGATCGGAACTCTCAGTTCTGCAAAGACAGATCCTAGTGGATTATCGATGGGTACCAGCCCTTACGGAATTTGAGGGAAATGAGCAGGAAGACCAATTAGCAACGAATGCTGCATATTAGCATCCAGTACAATATTCTGATACACAAAATCCCCATCAAAACATTGATGTTGTCTCTTTCACCCATGTTAGTCCCATGTGAACTGAGATGAAGTGTAATGTGAGTAACGAAGAAATTAAAAAGATTGAAGCTGAGTCGAAGCTCAGGTACCCTTATGATTTGGTAAAATGGGGAGGTGACTGTGTGGTGATGAATGTTCGGAAGACGATTACAGTATGATTTAACCGGTAAACATCCGATTATGGACTTATGCTGCAATACCTACGGCAAATCAGAAAAGAACAGATATTAAGTGCTGGTGGTGCAGGCATGCATATCAAACAAGAGACCACTTGTTCAAGTGGTGGAAGAGATGTTAGTGAGAACAAAAGAGGCTTTGGATCCCAGGGCAAAGGGGGGAAGAGAGATTCGAGGGTATTGAATAGGTAATGAAAACGCTGAAGATGTGTTTGCCTATGGCTCATGTTTTTGCAGAAGAAAAATGCTTGCAGGCATTGATGGATTTACTTTTCCACATGGATATCGGCAAAATTATCAGAGTAGTGGAGGAGGCGAAGAACTCAGATCCGAATGAGTCAAGTGATGGGGGGGGTGTAAAAGTTTGATGTTGTTTTTTGGTAGTTTCTTTTGTTTTTGGAAGATGAGGACTGGTGACTTGGGTTTTGTTTCTTTATGTTACGGAAGAAGCGGGGAGGAAGTGTGTACGGGTTATGCCATGGCCATTACGTGGCCGAATGCATTATGATTACAAACAAACAAACCTAATCAGTCAACGGAGGCTCACCTTCCTTGAACTGACTGGTTCACTCGCAGAGTCCATACCCCACCTCTGTGAACTGACTGGTTCGTTCACGAAGTCATTCAAAAATTATAGATACTCGGTGCATCATCGTGATCCCTACAATCGGCCGCGTCTTAGATGCCCTAGTGGAACTACAATTACATTGTGTTCCATGTCATCGTGTGAAACTGTCTCATCTTCCTCATTTCCCTCCTCCTCATTTCACTCCTCCTCATTTTCCTCCTTCTCATTGCCCTCTTCCTCTTCCTCTTCGTCCCTAGTGACCTCTTCCTCCACGAGAACCTCCCATAGTCTGTATCCAGTTCTGTCAAATCGCTGGTTACATTGGCAATATCCTCCGCGGATATAGGATCAGTACGATCGCAAGCATCTCCTTGTGTATGTACTCGACGGTATTTTTCATTGTAACTTGGCTCGGGTGGAGCTGTTCTTGCATTTTGTTCGAGATTAAATGTATCAAATGGCGCTGTAGAAGCTCCAGTATTTGTGCACTGTGAACTACCATCTCGGCCATGGCAATGAAGTGTGCACTCGACTTTCGCTTTGAAAAGTTGCGCTGCGCTGAACCTACGCAGTTGCGCTGATTGAATTCAGTTCACAGAGGTGGGATACATACTCTGCAAACGAACCAGTCAGTTCACGGAAGGTGGGCCTCCGTGAACTGACTGGGTACTCCGTGGAGGAACCACCTCCGTGAATGGACTAGAATATCCTATGTAGCCGCCAAGAACTAGGAAGTTTGCGACTCAACAGGAGAGCGCTACACCATCCACCTGGACAGTTGGAATAGGATATATCACTACCTCCCAGCGTTCTCCAATCGTCCGGTCCAGAGCGGTCATAGACTATTTGTCTGGGTTTAATTAGGTCTGGATTACGGACTAAAGCTCAGAGACCAGGTTGCAACGTTAACGAAAGTCTGATACTAGTGTTGGGGTTTAGTGGTGGTTGTGGTAATGATGGCATCACGTGAAGTGGGCATCAATTAATATACACCACATCCTATGTTGAACTTTTCGCAAATTATTACCCGAACGAGACGACTCTGGTTGAATCGTCGTCGTGGTTGCGCTACCACCTCACCAATTTTACCGACTCAACTTAAGCGACGATACCCTTATCAAATGCACGATTAGGCAACAGCCTCACCACACGAAAAAAATTGACAGAGTACTCTATTAGAGACCAAATCTACATGAGAATTCTTGCCCTTTACCGCACACCTAAATCAGCGAGAATTCTCGACCGTGAATTTTGGGTTTGCAATGTATGCGACAAAAAATTTGCGGGTGGGAACCCCGTTTGGAACAAACAGGTGTTCGCTTCGTCTTCACATATGTACCACTGTTGCCCAAAGAAACCGAAAGAAGAACAAGAACCCTCCCCGCATTCTGCAATAACCACACCCACACTTACCCTTCCCAGAAACGTATCCCTCCCAGAAACTTTAATACCTAATCTCCACTACATGCGCTCTCTACTGCCAGGAACATCTATCACGTTTCCTCAACCACATTCAGCCACGCAGCCTTCCGAGCCTGCTCTGCAGACAACCGAGTTCCCGGATCTTTCTCCATCAAACATTTTATGAATTCCACTCCAGATCCACTGATACTCTTCGTCGCTAGATGCTGTACAGGAAACCCTGTCGGACCATACGCATAATTCCAAAGTTCTGGGTTCGTAAATGGTGTGCAGCCGGTTAGAATCTTATGCACAACACATCCGAGAGACCAGATATCAACGGCATTTGTGTATTCAGGGTGTCTATGGATATAGATTTCAGGTGCCGTATACTCAATAGCCCCGCAGGATGTTCGAAGCACTGTATCATTATTCTGCACACGTTTCGAAACTCCGAAGTCGCCAATCTTGACTACGAGAGGAGAGAGTGATGCCACGAATACGTTCTATATAGGTGTCGGCGATACTTCGGTTAGAACGACCGGTGAATAGTTTCTCCCATGTAAAGCTCTGGAAACCAACCTCCGGTCGCAAGTCACGATGCGTGATCCCAACATTGTGCATAATGATCAACCCCTCAAGCAGTTGGATAGTGATGAGCTTAGCGTTGGCTTCCTTCCATGGCTCCTTAAGGTGTTTTCCGAGATCCCCGTGCTGAACGTACTCCATCGCAATTGAGATACTGTGCTCATCCTCGAATGATTCCAAAAATTGGACGAAGTACTGTGGGTACTATAATGGATGATGATTAGTGGAATGAAAAAGTTTCGACGGCAGGGAAAATACTTCACTCAGAGCAGTAAAATTCATTACCTCCCGTTCCCGCATGTTAGGAGAGAGGCGTGGATCGTGTTTCGATATAACCTTCACCGCTCTCACCGTGTTGTTCGCTACGTGTGTCTCACGCCACACAACTCCAAATGCTCCTCGCCCAAGTTCCTTCTGGTCCCGCTCCCACTTCGTTCAGGAGCGTAGTAAGTCTCTACGGTCTGCACACTCGACGTCTCAGGCATCTACTTACTGTCTAGATGTCACCAGACACGAACGTCAGCCCGCATGCTCTGACACTCTGCACTCTCTTGGCCATCCACTCACTCTCTAGAAGTTACCTAACACCAATGTCAGTCCGCATGCATTTCTGCACTCGACATCTCGAGCATCCACTTACCTCCTAGAAGTCACCAGACACGAATATCAGTCTATATGCTCTGAACTCAGCATCTTAGAAATCCAATTACTATCTAGAAATCGCCAAGCACAGACGTCAGCCTGCATGCTCTGCAGCTCTACGCTGCACATTTCGGGCATCCACTTACCTCCTAGAAGTCGCCCGCACGAGAGCATCAGCCCGCATGCTGCTCTGCATTCAACATCTCAGGCATCTACTTACATTCTAGAAGTCGCCCGACACAAATGTCAATCCGCATGCTCTGCAGCTCAGCACACAACATCTTGGGGATCCACTTACGTCCTAGAAGTCGCAAGATACGAACATCAGTCCGTATGCTCTGCTGCTCTACGCTCCACATTTCGGGCATCTACTTACGTCCTAGAAGTCGCCAGGTACAAACGTCAGTCCGCATGCTCTGCCGATTTGAACTTGACATCTCGGGCATCCGCTTACCACCTAGACGTTGCCAGGTACGAGCATCAGTCCCCATGTTCTGCAATAGACATTTCGGGCATCCACTTACCTCCTAGAAGTCGTCAGAAACAAAAACATCAGTCTGCATGCAGCTCTGCACTCGACATATCGAGCATCCACTTACCTCCTAGGAGTTGCCAGATATCAGCGCGTCAGTCCTCATGCAGCTCTGCACTCGACATCTCCGGCATCCCCTTACCTCCTAGAAGCCGCCAGGTACAAACGTCAATCCGCATGCTCTGCACTCGACATCTCGGACATCCACTTACCTCCTAGAAGTTAACAGACAAGAGCGCGTCAGTTCCAATGTAGCTCTGCACTCGACATCTCCGGCATCTACTTTCCTCCTAGAAGCCGCCAGGTACAAACGTCAATCCGCATGCTCTGCACTCGACATCTCGGACATCCACTTACCGACTAGAAGTCAACCGACAAGAGCGTGTCAGTCCCAATGTAGCTCTGCACTCGACATCTCCGGCATCCACTTACTGACTAGAAGTCACCAGACAAGAAATCATCAGTCCGCATGAAACTCTGCAATAGACATCTCGGGCATCTACTTACCACCTAGAAGTTGCCAGACATGAAAACATCAGTCCGCATAAAGCTCTGCAATCGACATCTCGGGCTCTACTTACCACCTAGAAGTCGCGGGACACAAACATCAGTCCGCATGCTCTGCATCTCTGCACTCGACATCTCGGGCATCCACTTACGTCCTAGAAGTCGCCAGGCACGAGCACGTCAGTCCTCGTGCTCTGCAGCTCTGCACTTAACTTCTCTAGCATCCACTTACTATCTAGAAGTCGCCAGGCACGAGCGCGTCAGTCCACATGCTCTGCACTCGACATCTCGGGCATCTACTTACCACCTAGAAGTCGCCAGACACGAACGTCAGTCCGCATGCTCTGCTGCTCTGCACTCGACATCTCAGGGATCCACTCACCACCTAGAAGTCGCCAGACATGAACGTCAGTCCGCATGCTCTGCAGCTCTGCACTTGACATCTCGGGGATCCACTCACTATCTAGAAGTCGCCAGGCACGAGCGCGTCAGTCCACATGCTCTGCACTCGACATGTCAGGCATCCACTTACCGACTATAAGTCGCCAGCCCCGAAACTGGTTAGCTATCACATTCAAGTTTGGATCTGAGGCATCGGCGAACCATAATCAATTATATCTTAGTTCCCACTACAACAAGGTAGTAGACAAAAGTACTTGATCGACTGCAATATTCCCGGTATTTGGTCTCGCGAAATAGAGAGGAAAGTGTTCGGTCAACTGCTTATGATAAGTATTAGCTGCTCTCGTACCCAAGGTGTTCGTCGTTCGCAAGCTACTCAAATTAACTTTTAGACGGAAAAGCAAATGGTTGGTTTACCCCGCACGAAATTGTGTTCATGTAGCACAGTCATTCGCTAGCGTTTGTGCGTTTCTGAGTTGTCAGCTCTGGTATTGTCGCAACACCAGAGCCGCAGCCCATCAAGGTATCCAGTATGCCTCTCAAGTTACATAAAAATCTCCCAATAATACTTCGCCGCAAATAAGTTTGCAGGAATAACTTCAAATATTTTGCCGCCTTAAAAACCAAAATCTCCAAGATACTCTACATCCTAACTAGAAGGTACTGTGACTGTGCCTGCCTCTTCCAAGCAGTGCGACTCACTTCAAGCACCACATTTGCATCGGCAAAAGTGCAAATCGACTACAGGCTGCGCTACGCGCACACGCGCACACACGCAGCTCATAGCAAGCTTCCCGTGGACCCCTGCGCAACGCGCAGTTTATAGTCATCTATAGTCGATTCATAGAGATGTGCCCATAAGCCTAAGGAACTGTTACTTTAGATCCTTCTTTTACTTGTTAATTAACTGATCTCTCGAAGCCAGAAAGCCTGTATATATACAGACTTGACTCCCATATTCACAGCCATATTCGTCTTCATATCTCTTATCCGTTTGCATATCCCTTTGCACTGATATGAGCCGCTCTGCACTGATATGTGCCGCTCTCATGAGGCATATCTTCATACACCAACTGCATATCAAACGGATCTGAGCTGTGAGGCTCACGATGCAGGTACACATGCAACACTTCCCCCTCTTGCTGCGTTCTGTAGCCAGTCCATAACTCTGTGAGCCCATACAAAGTCCAAACAAAGTCCAAACAAAGTCCATGTGAATCGTCTTCCGGTGCCTCAATAAAACCCTCCTCCTAATTGGCTGCGGTAGGTAGGGAAAGAGTGCAATCCGTAGTCATCACATAGAAAGAAAGAAAATCCTAGTCCATCCTAAAATGATCAATACCATAGCATTCCAAATCCAGTCCTCCAGATCTACCACAAACTCATTCCCTTCATGAACTACCTATGCTTCCCTCTCGGTAGTACGTTTGTGAAGATGTTTGCAACGTTTTCTTGCGTAGATACTCAGGAGTCCTTGACTATGACATGCTTGTGCAGATCTCAACTGTTGTGATAGAAAACATCTATATGTTTCTTTCGTACCTTCATTGTCCCATTGATATTGGCAGCAAGTGCACCCTCCTTGTAGATGAGTACCTAGAGCAGTTTGTTGTTCTCATCGTCGTCGTCCTTTCGATAATAGACATCTTTGCTAAGTTGCAGCCGCCATCTTCTTTCTCATGAGGCTTCTGAGCATGCGATACATTCGGCTTCTACACTCGATGTTGCAACTATGTCATGCTTGTGGAACTGCCAAGATATGGTACTATTTGAGATGAGTATATGGTCTCCCTGAGATATTCAATCTGCACTGCCGCTGGCCCACTTGGAGTGTGTATAGCCAACATCATTACTTTGACCAGTACTACTGGAGTTGTAGTGAAGGAGAGTACTTCGTGGCATTGAGATATTGAAGTACCCATTGCACTGCTGGAATGTGCTTCGCAGAAGGCATCGAATTGTATGGAGGAAGTGCTGTTGCTGTGAATGAGACATCCGGACTTGTGGACAGTGCGATGTACATATGAGATTCAAAGATATTTTGGTAGAGTTTGGGGTCAACTTCTCCATCTTCCTCGGCTACTGTAAAATTTAACCCAACTTTGTCATGGAGTGGAGTTGCAGCAAGGTATGCTGCTTCATATGGGATCATTTAATAATGGTATCAAGGAACAATCTTTAACCAAAGTTGATTGAGCTTTCTGCTTTGTAGTAGATCTGAATGCCAAGGAACTGACAAGTAGTCCTGATATGGGCGCTCTTGTAGGTTCCACCTAGAGCCATCTTGACCTCCTTTGCCTCTTGTACTGCACTAAGTATCTAAAACAGTGGTATATTGTCAATGTAGGGAAGTAGGAGCATTTTGATGTTATTCGGTATGTAGGGATTAGAGTCAGCTCTCGATGGGATGATGCCTAGACACTGAAGAAATAAATTGAAAAACTGCCACCATTAATGTGGTACTTGTTTAATGACAGAATCTATTTTTCATAGTGAAACAACAGATATTCAGGTATTGTCTGGCCATCTGTCATGTAGCTTGAAGAATAGTATATCATCATTAACTTCAGGATTGAGACAGGCCTTGACAATGTCAAGATTGTTAAATCTTCTATATTTAAGAGTATTGAGGATTACTAGAAATCGAATGGTAGTAAGTATTAATGTCTCACCATTGACCTTTCACTTATGTTCTGTGATTACAAGACTTGCATTGTATCATGTTGAGCAATTAGAGCATCTTTCAGTTATCGATACCCATTTCAAATGGAGTGGCTTATCACCCAATTATAGTGTTAGCAACGGTTCCGGACCGTCACTTCGGGTCCAGGTATGGGTCGGAACCGAACCATTGACAAATTGGCAGTCAGGGTAATCAATACACCCGAACCATTAATTCGGGTACGGTTCGATGGAAATCTCACAACCCGTCTGGATTGGGTGGCATGTCAGCTGGTTGTCCAGCGGATCCGTCTGTAGATTCTTATAATGCTCTCGTTTTTGCTGTTTCATAAGTGTATCTTATCAAAATCGCTCAATCAATATCGAGTAATCACGTTATGCATGTTTTGCAGCTTGCATAGTGTTAGCAACGGGTTCGGACTGCAAAAACGGTTCGGTTCGGTTCCAGACGCGTCCAAAAACCCGACCCGCTGTTTCTTGGCGGGGTTGTAACCCGGACCGGACATAAAACCGCAGGTTTTTGGCCTGGTTGGAACCGGACCGCGGTTCGATCTTGCGGTTCCTACAATTTTGGCTGCAATTAAGTTTTCGAGTTCTTATCGTATCACGTCATGGTAGATATGTAAAATATGCAGTTTTAGGAGCTCTTTCACGCCCTGGTCTCCAATTTACAATCCGGTCAATATTCGTTGGGTTGCTATGAAATAACACTCAAAATTCGCTTGTTTCGACACGGTAGTTTCCATGGGAAATAACGACTTGTTACTCTTGCTGCTGAGAATGGGCGCCAATCCCAACCACACTGATCTCTCAACTCAAATCTCCCACAACGAAGTTGCTATTCATTTAGAACTACCCCTGCAGCAATCGGTAATCTTGGACAATATCGAAACAGCCCAAATATTACTCGAATATGGAGTAAATCCCAATTCATCAACGACTTGGAAACGGATTCCTGCTCCTCTGAGAATGAATCACCAGTCTGTCTTAATCGGACGACCGAATGAGTTGTTTGACTTCACCTTTCATTAGAATACCTTTCGTCTGGAGCCCGACAGTAACTTTGCAGCCACAGTACTGCGGAGGCTGTCTATTCCCATAACCCATGTATCCGACCTAGAACTCCGCTTCAACTAGCCGTGATACATTCCGCGGACCACATTGTTTAACTCATTGTAGAACACGGTGCAGATCTCACAATTGGAGGTGCCGTGGTATATGTAGACGAATGTGATGAGTACATATCCACAGATTCGCTACTTTACTCAGCGAAGAAGCCGTTCGAGCTCGCAAAGGAGAGAGGCAGGGACGACTTGGTGGAACTCTTACAAAGTGCGATAAACATGAGGTTGTCATCCGAAAGCACAGAACACGAAAAACGTAGGTTTGCGGGGAGTCCAGACAGCCAGACAACGAAGCGGCGGCGACTTGGTCCGTAGGCAATGGAGGGCTTGCAATGTTGAGTGTGCTTGATCTAATTACGGTAAGCAGCGCCGAAATGTACTTGGTTCTGTCTGCTTTAAGGGTTTTACAAGATTTTAACTAGCACTAAAACGGTCTGTGAAGGATTTTAGGGGGTACTTGAAGAGGTAATCGACAGGGCCAGAGGAGTTTATGTGGAAGAGGACTACTTAATCTGTACTAAGTTTCAGCATATAGAGCACTAACAGCCAGGGGAACGCAAGCCGAAGATAACCATATTTCTTAGTTACAGTGACGGTATAGTAGTTTCAACCAATAAATTCGAGTATATGACTAAAGGCTCTAGTAGTCAGCGATGGTTCTGTATTGTAGAAAACTTTTGTGGTCGTGCTTATCCGTGCTGTACTAGAAATCTAGATTGACCGATCCTAAGAGTCTAAGAGTTAAGAGGTATGGATGTTATTCAGAAAATTGAAGTTGAACTTCCTTGAGGTGTTCCCTACTCTCGTTGATTTGCTTTTCTCCCCTTCGGACTAGCGGAATTAGCTTGTGAGCTAGGAAATCATCTGGGATCAAGAGCAGATGTCGTCAGTGTTCCCAACGGATCCGATCAACCGCTAGTACAGTCAGTTCTAGCCAGGCTGTGGGAAAGCCGCCCTTGGCGTAGACCAACTCGCTAGCTGCCATATCTGACCGGACTGACCGGTTAATAACACTGGTGTCGTTCAAATGAGATGGGGAATTTTTGAGTGGGGTTTAGAACCGTGTTCCAGCTGGGCTAGGGTTTTCAAATGTGTTCTTGCATTCCGATTGGCTAAATGATCTTTCGAGAGTGATCTTACATGACGTGTTCACATGTGCATATGTGATCGTACAAAGTATGCACGTGCTGCCAGGTTCTAAGCTACCGATTGCGATCATGTGATCATAATAACTATAGAGCACATCTAACTGCCTAAATTTCCTGGGAATCACATGGTTCGGCTCATGGAACTACGCTGGATGCTATATATGGCGGTGGATACTATGCTCCACGCTCCCAGGTGCACATGATTACACACTCCCAACCGCACTCGACTCCGTGTCCCCAACCGCACTCGACTCTCAGCGTCCAACGGCACTCGATCCCATGCTCCCAGGTATGCTCGACTCCCAGCTCCCAATCACACTCAAATCTCAGCTCCCAGGTGCACTTGACTCCCAGCTGCGCTCGTCTTCGCGTCCCAAGAAGTGTCCCCGCTCCATAAACAAAGAATTGGCCGCCACTCGAAAACGGCTCTGCGGATTTACGATCTGAGAGCGCGACCAGTTAGAGTCCATCAAGCGGATTATTTGATGCTAAAAAAGATGCATGAGGCGGTGGCCAGGCTGCTCATTGATACGGGCGCCGACGTCTCGGCCGCCACTGTCGTCGGTAATAGCAAGGCTGGTACTGTAGCTATACCGCCACCCCTCCCACCAGCAGCTGTTCCACACTCTCGATAAACGCTAACTTTCAGCTCTAGATTTTGTCGCCAGTCGCCACCAAATTGGTCATCAAGTTGTTGGAAATATCGGGATTATTGTATTTCCTCCTATATTCTGTTTCAGGTTATTATGTTTCAACTATTTTTTAGTAGCTATACCAGTGTGCGCTGATACTTCGCAGTTTGCATAACCATTTTAAAGAAGTCTCCGCTTTTCATTTTAGGAGGATCCCATTGTTGTCTATTGGCCATTGCTGCATTGTTCTCGTTCTGTCTTTTGTATTTTCTTTGGCTAATTAGAGCTGGTGTGGAGATTCTCAGATGGGTGGAGAATTGCCTTTTATACGTATCTATTTCTTTGGCGTTTATTCACAGTGTTATTCAGTCTGAGTTTTTATTCACTCGACTCTTTTGCAATTCGGGTCTGGCTTTCCCTTTTACGACTCTGCCGCAGCCTTACCAGCGGGCTGTCTCTTTCTCTCTCCCTAGAAAACTCAACCCATGGAATTTGGCTGTTCTGCCACTTTTCTGCAGCACTCTGGAATCCCTCCCACTGCCCTGCAGCACTAAACTGTAAGTACATTTGAGCAACGTCCATCTTCATGAATAAGAAATGATGGATATTAGAAAATGTCCTGTCGTATGCCCACTATCTATCACTCTTATACTTCTCCTCGATTAGGAACCGTGAGTACCTCGAACCTTCGGGGTGGCCGGGGTTATACTGACGGTCCTAAATTGTGATGAGTAATATATGGTCAACTGAGGGTTTCATTTGTCTCTCGGAATTTTTCTTTCGTGTTGACGGAATGGATAGAGGCATCAGTCCAAGATCTTCGATGGAAGTTACGTGGATTCCCTTTTTTAATATAGATAATTCGACACCATATCTACTATTTTCTCTTTTTCTCTTTCTTCCCATCTCTCTTGTACTATACACTAGACAACCTATGAGTTTCCACCGCTATGTGTCAAAGTTTCGCAAGTTTCTTGAGGGTCTCGACCTAGCATAAATGGTGCAGGCACAGAAGCATGAGAATACCATCGCCGCCACTAGTAGTAGTCTAGATATATATGGACATGTAGTATACGATATATAATTCTTATAGATAACATGGATCTCCAACAACAAAATATCCATCCCTCCCGTGGTAAACAGCATCCACCATGCCACAATTGAGTCAAAATCTATGAGCCAGAACAGTCACAAATCTCTTTAACAGTAATAGTACCGACCCCCTGAAACCAAACGTCATATCCATGCTCATAATAGAGCAACGCCTTGTAATAACTTAATAGTTTTGTTTTAGACAAATTTGAGTACGGATATCACGTGGCATTGGGTTTAAGGCAACTTAGACTTAGAGAATCAATCAATGGAGCACACATACAATTGATTCAAATTTTTGAAGGCAGTAAAGTCCTCTGGGACGACCTCTGCTTTAAATCTTTCATTAGCCTCAGGAGCTCCAAATATGTCCCAGCAGTCACGCATGTTTTCTCACGAACTTGAATGTTTCTTTTGCAAGAACCTCCACGCAGAGACTGACATTCTCCCCATGATGCTCTTTCGGTAAAGTAAAAAAGGCGGTTGATGTTCAAGAGGTTGAATTTTCCTCCAAAGTGCTTACGGATAATTTCAGATAGGTATCCCTAGTCAACTAATACAGTCTTATACAGTAGTTGTTCCGCAGTCTCCAATTTATGACCGATAATGTCGCTGGCGTAGTGTAGCACATAACGACGTGCGATATTCTCAACATCTGAAGGAGTAGTTTACTTTCAGGATCGAGCAGTTGTTTAGTATACTAGCCGCTGCACTGCAGAAGTTTACAAAGCAGCATGCAACACGCCAACACAAACAAAAAGCATAGCCAAAGAGAAGATCAAAGCATCACTAAGTACGGATAAAAAGGGTAAAGAAGATAGGGAAAGTAAACACCACATTAAACATTGCCAAAGTCCTAGCTCCTCCTTTCACGAATTTTTCGCATTTTTTTCACTCAACATATCACTTCCGGATCCCAGTGTTGCTTCGCTCGCTATGGGTACTACCTATTCTTGCTTCCTTTACCAAACTTAAAACTATTGTTAGACTACGCGGTTGTAAAGAACGTAGCAAAAGTTGTTGAGATTGCTGTCACAGAACCCAATTATTTACTTGGGAGTTATTGTGGTGCCGTGCATATGTAAACTTATGCAGCGGATCGGCTGGCATTCTGAACATTTGCTCCATGCTGGTATGGCCAATAGTGGTAACGCGATTCGATAGTAAAAACTTCTATGGACTAAAACCCTCCAATTTCGCCTTCCATTCTCGGCCGTGGATGTTGGACGAGGATCTGCAGGTGTGAAACAAATAGGGTCTTATCTAGCTACCTGCCCATTAGGGAGGTTCCGCTGGCGACATCTCAAATCCAGAAAATGAAGTATGGTAGAGGTGGGTGGAAGTTGGTGCGCACCGATGTGCGAACTTCGAGGAGTTAAGTGGGGGAAAGATATCGATAGTGGTTGGAGACAAATGATTCAAGTGAATCACGTGATCCAAGTGTACTGCGCGAGGGCTAGAGACGTGTGCGAGTTCGAGGGGGTACTGTGCCTGCATCAACACTGGAATATGACAACCCATTGCTGCCTCAGTTTCCTCGGAATCTCTATACTCGTGGTTACTAGCATTGGAAGGATTTTGATATGGATGGTCCACAAGTGTCAAATCAATTCATGTAAACTTCAAGTCTGTGCCTCAGCAGAGCGAAGTTTTCCGTTAGTTAATGACTTCAGATGAATCTTCCTAAATTAAAACAGAACCCCCATTCACGCAAAATATCAGAACATCAACTATGAAATATCAACTAAGATCTTAGTAAAACCACTTTTACCATGTCTTCGCACTCGGAATTCTTGTGGTCGACGTCTTCTCATCTTTACCTTCTTCGATCAATAGAACCGATTCAGGGGACTCCAGGTTTTTCCCATCTGTTTTGTACTTCACAATTATCGTCTCCTTGCCAGCTGTTCTGACCCACTCCTTTGTTGAAACACGCCCTTCGCACATGTCCGGATATGCGGTTGTCGTAACTGCTCTTCCCGTTGCCGTATGATTAACTAACTGTCTGACATCTGCAAACTTTGACTTCTTCAGAAACACCAAGCATAATAAGAAGATTATGGCGAAGAGCCAGAGTGTAAGAAATATAATTGCTGGGATGGCATATCTGAAGTTGTAGCGGATTTGGCGTTCATACGCCCGGACCAGCCGAGATCGAGATGTGGGGTCTTGTCCTCCCGTGCCGGAAGAAGATATTACAGACTTAGATCCAGTAACATAATTAGCCATCAGATCCGTCCAGATAAGGTCGATAATTTTAGGCGCCGTTTCGACGGAGCGGGAAAGATTTTTCCATTTAGAGTACATGGTGAAGCTTTGCTCTCCTGTATAGCCCTTCATTTGCAATGATGAACTTTCCATCAAGACATTGTTGTAAACGGTACTCAATACAGCTTGAGGAGCAGTGCTACCTACAATCGAGTCCTCAGATGGGTAAGTTATGTCTCGGGACTGCGACGTCGAGGACGGTGGAAGGTACAGATACGGGCGACGCAGGGTTGAAATGGGTATATCTGCGTTATTTTCATAGCGGTCGTCGACAACACCCCAGAGAGGGACAGCGTAGTCGATCGGCAACCCAGTTGTTTCCACTGCCCACAACGGTGATCGTTCACTCGACGGTACCGGAGTGGCACTAATTACTTTAATGTCGGAGAAGCGTGTACCATTGACGGAGAAGGTGACACGTTGAATTGATGCCTTTAATGCGGAGGCACACGCATAGAAACCATGACTCCATTTCGTCTTTTCTTCGACTCTCGATATTGCTGCCACAGAACCATTGAGAGGGTTGCCGGCTCCTCTGAAGAGACCGACTGATATGTGTATCACATTGAAGTCGGAGAAGTTGTATGCGCCGTAGCCTCGGCTTAGTAATGCTGTAAAGCTCGTTAGAGTCTTGAGTGAAAGAACATTAATGGGATATCACAAACCCATCTCCATGGTCCTATTTAACTCTGTTGAAATATCTGAAAAGTTGTACTGATCGTCCCGAAGACCAGGAAGTAGTGTATAGGCAGAAAAAAGCATCAGAACAGGCTGATTGGGGTCCATGCTCCTCAATGAGTCAGACAGATTGGTTACATTGATGGAAAGTGGTATATCTTTGACCGTGTCATTCTGCGTGAGATTCAAGATGCGCATCAGGTTGAAATTGTTATAAGACGCAGCCCTCCATCCCCGGTTGAAAAGCTCAGGTCTCATTTGCGTATCGTTACTATCCAGGAAATGGAACTCCTCTATCAGATTCCTAAGCCCCCCTTTGTCTATAAGGGTGACTTCCGACCATTTACTGTCTCCGTTATATTTATCAGACGTCAAAGTGTACTCAACGGTCAGGTTGCTATCGACACATACGGTGTCTGGTTTAATCCACAGGAGGTCCTCCTCCCATGTTGCTCCATGTAGAAGTCCTCGAGGGATAGTATGATTGCGGAAGCCGATCCCGCCATTTGCACCATCGACAACCAATCCGTCGATCAAGACATACGGATCTCGGTTAATCACCATATCGTATGTACGATACAATCCGATTGTGTAATGGTTTCCGCCATCAATCGTTGTTGATATTTCGCGGGTTGATTGGTCGGAAGACTTCCTGTATGTTCGATATTGTATATCGAATACTCCGGAAATTGTTGTTGTCCTATTTGAGTCCGTGAAGCTTCGGAATAAGTCGGTGAGGTTCTTCGGTATGGCGGTTGACACATTTAATATGTAGTCACTACTTGGCATGGTTGTCCCCGTCCAGTTTGTAATAACCCCTTCAGGCCATGGCTGTGATGGACACGGGGCAGCATCCCAGATACCACAAATACGGGAGAAGGTATAGTCATCGCGGGTGGGTGTACCGAGCCCGTAAGGACCTGGGTCTCGGATATAGTTAAATTGTGCATTTCGGACTGATGCTACTACGATTTCATCGGATAGACCGAGTGGTGTGATGATACTGGCGATTGCGAGGATAGCCATCCCCACGGTTGAGAAGACTGATAGGGCAACCACAGGGTGGCCCACAGCATTATAAGTTGCGGAGTCGGAGGATAAGAGACTTGGCCACCAAGTACTCTGCACAATGCGACATACAACGGACCTACACCATAGACAGTCAGGAATATGTTTTCGTGGGCAATATTCAGCGGTGGAGAATTATACCAGGTTGTCGCTGTATTGCTTTCCCTGAGCACTCCTACCAAAACAAAGACTAAAATGAGCGGATATGTTATTTGGCCTTCCAAAATTGTGAAATCAGTATCGACGTTTTTGTGAGATTCAAGGACATATTTACCTATGAGAATAGCTAGATTGATGGCACCAGACACTTGACCCACAGAAATCTCCATAATTGTGAATTTCAGAAACGCTTTCGCTATTTGGCTTCACGGCAGTGAACGAACCCTACGATGCCTAGGGAGGCTACAAGCCCTTTATAGTGCCGAATTCTGCCAAGTGCTGTACTGCAGTACTTTCCCACAGTATCGAGGGTACAAGACTATATATAGTTATTGAATACCAAACTGGGTACTCAAGATGGTTTTATTCTAGTATGTTGGGTGGTATAAGGGTAGTACAGGACAGGAATCAAATCCATACTAATGTATATGGCACTGCTAGATCTGCAGGGTATTGAACGAGAAATCCGTACAGCTGTAGACTCACAGCCACCTTTAAAGTCAATGAGTTTTGGTTATGCATTATGGATCTTGGCTTGCATTACAGGATGCAGATGTATGCACAGTTCGAAATGGAAAAGTGTCCAAGAGCCACAGTTAGAGGCGAAGTAACAATGCCACAGGGCGGAGTTACTACACCACCAGTGTTATTATGCAACTTTACACCTATTTGTCACAATGTAGTGCATCCTGCAAGTCTGCAACCTACTGCGGGCCAAGATCCATTTGCACAACCAAAATTCTTTGATTTTGAAGGTGGCAGAATGACTCTTTTGTCTCGGTCCATACGGCTGTGCTAAGTTTAATTAATTTCACCCGCATTGGCGGTTAGGGTCAAGCGATCAACCAAATTCGATGGCTGCGCTCGAGACAATCACCCAAACACCTCTGTACAGGGTGGCTGAGCCCTTGGGTTCGTGTATGGGAGTTGATCAATGCCTTGTATTCTCATAGGAGCTACCACGAGTCGGGGCAAACGACAACAAACCGATGAGCCTGGTAGTATAGAGTTTTGAGTTGGTGGTGGAGGGGGGAAGGTTGAAAGTTCAATGGCGAAGGCATCGACATCCGAATCAGCTTTCGCTTCAACTTCTCTCTCAACTTCCAACTGGCCCGGCTCTCCGTCTCCCATTGCCTCCTTAACACGAACTTCAAGGGAATCGGGGTTATTGCAGAAAGAGGAGTTGAAGGTTGTTTCTAGATGGTTTCCACATTGGCGACTTCGGTTTGCTCAACTTCAATCTCAAGGCTTGATTCAAGCTCGGGAGGAGGAGTAGCTAGCTGCACAATTTGGAGTGCCCTTTATATCTTGCTGTAAAAATGACTGCCAAAGATTAGCAACCACGACATCCTCATGGCTAACCTTTTGAGGTTTTTATGGCCTGTTTTTTGACCCCTGGAGGGTGTCGAACAATCTAGCGACTCTCACATTCCCTTCTGAGTTCACGTGAACATCCCAGACAAACCTGCTCTGCATCTCAGCCGCAGCTCACATCCCACACTTCACGATTTTTGATTTACAACAAACACCCACCCAATCTTCTCTCACTCAACTCAATTTTCTTTCATTTCTAGGTTTCTAGCCTCTCTAGCAAGCTCGCTTAGCCGCAAAATTTATCTTCGGAGTCAGGACACGAGACATGTCCTTACAGTTCATCAGGTCTAGCGTCAATACCACCATAAATCGTGCTTGCATCTGTAGTGGCAGTTGTAGTGGCAGTTGTAGCGTCATAATTCTTCGAGAGATAATGGAGTAGTGACACCCAATATATTTGGCCAATTGTTGGAATCATCCAATTCACACAACAAGATTGTGTAGATCACGCAATATGTTGTTTAAATCCCACCACTTCTGCTACTCCTACCGGCTATTGGTTGGGAAGGAGGGGAAATTTAGATCAGGTGGCATTCGGATGCAGGGCTCGGGGGCTCCGCCTCGCTGGCTGGCAACGCTCTCACTATGAATGGCACGCGTATCACCACCGCCACCACCACCACCATCATCGTCGGCACCACCTCTCGCACCCACTCATCGCACCCACTCATCGCTCATACACAATTTTATAGGAAAAACTGCCGAATGATTTTCCTCAAAATTGTCAAGGGAAAATGTGAATGACCCGAGACTGTATCCTTTGAGACTAAGCCATTCCGCTGCTTTGGAAACCTCAACACCAAAAATCAATCTCACGATGGTTGCTCAGACGTCTGCATGCGATATCACTCGATTGCAGTGTGAATTACACTGTTCCGATAGCACTTGGGGAGAAACGTGTGTGTTAATTCTATGGAACAGTGAAGAAGAGAGAAGGAGAGAGACTCGATTTATATACAGAGGATCATCGGGAATAACTTTGATGCCTCGCCACTCTGAGTCACTTGCCACCAGATATGTAACACACACGCTACATAGAGTATCACTCACATCAGAGTGAAATTTGCACGTTATCCGTAGTGGCAGAGCTCTAGTGGCATTGCCACTACTGACAGATTCATGGCCCTACAATTGATGTCAAGGGATCATGGCGTGAATTAAGCAAAATGTAAACTACACTTACACTACGTTATCTATTTTACACCATATCTCGCACCGCGGTACCTGTTTACTCTACACTCCGCCCCGCTAAAACTGGCTCGCTTAGAGATAGTTACTGTGACTGCCGCCGATTAAAACTTTCCGATTCCGCATTTCATTCCCGGCCTCCGGTGACCGCTGAAAACGGTAAGCGAACACAGAGAGTTTCCAAAGATGGGTTATCGTGAGTCCCGAGCATGAACCGGAATTGTCCGATTCCCGACCATTGCGGCTAATCCCGGGAATCGTTTCAAGACCGAAGTGCAGCCTCGAAGCGTCTTAGGTCGAATGGAACTGTGCCAATAGTATAGTTCCACTTCACTGTATTGTCCCCTCCCACGTCATGCTGCCAAACCATTCCAGGCTCGCCCAAACCGAAACAAATCTTGGTCGACGTCTGGAACGGTAAGTGAATGCAAAGGAATTCCCAGCATGGGTCTGCGTGCGCACATCTGGTCTTGAATACGGAATACTCTCTGGTTATAGTACTCTCCATACTGCTGAAGCCTTTTGACTCCATATCTAATGCCTTCTTCATCCACTCCACCATCAACTCACCCGATGTCACTGCATCGCAACGTCAACGTGAAGTCAACATCGCTCTTCCTACTGCTCTCGATCGTGCAGACCTCCATACTCGTCGTCACCGTTTCTTGTCCCTCTCCCATATCTCCGTACTAATCCTTTTTCCAAACCTCTACCCTATTCCACATCGCCGTACTCGTTGACACCACTCCTTTTCCATCACTCTGCCTCGTTCATGCATTCACCGCATACCTCCGCACCTTCACCCTCAGCTATACATGATCTATACCGCTGCAAACTAGACATTTTGATGTCCCCCTGGTGTAATGCGTACGGTAAGCCTCCTCTCGGTTTGCATGCCTCAATCAACTTGCACGCCATTATCTACGCAGAGGATTCTCACCCCACAACCTATAATTCACTAACACTATCGATATTACTAATACCAGGCCCGGGCAGACACTAACATCACTAGTGCCTGCCCGGACCTGACATCAGCACGAACTAATTTTGTATATTACGGAATGAGCAAGACGAGAGAGTGTTGTATCAAATATATGCCTATAAGTCCTTTCATCATTTCAAGCCCTAAACCTCTAACGCTGTCCCTCTATCGCTATCTCTCCTGCAACGTTGTCCCTCCTCCGCCCACTTGTCTACGCTCTCGTCTCTCCTCAGTCCTCTTTTACTCCACCACCACCATATACTCCGCATTCATTTCATACCACTGGTCTATGCTGTTTTCTACCCCAGAGCACTGGATATCTACACAATTACCTCTTGCCTTCAACTTTCACATCCGACTACTCTCGTCTCATTCCACCCACACCTTCCCTTGCATGCAGCACCCTCGCTGTAGACTGCGGCTCAACACTGTATATTGATAAAGCGCGACCCATAGAGAATAAACTTCACATTTCTAGTCAACTACATCTATGATTTCCGCAGATCCAATTGATATACGTCATATAGACCCAGACTCGTTTCATCGACGACGTCAACAGCCCGAACTATATCTACCAATACAGAGAAAATCGTCGTGCCAAAAAGTTAGCATCGTCATGGGAAGTTTTTTCTCGTGCATGATGGAAACGAGATCTTGGCGGGGTTGTCAAAAAACCACTTGCACATCGTATTGTTTAAGCATCGCAATCGACTTTGCGTAGCTATTTCCTGCTTCTACCTAAGCTTCAACGCGCACGGCTTGCTTCTCCTCGTCCTTGCCATTTCGGCGGGATTGTTTGCTTCGTTGCTTCACTGGCTCATATTGCTCTCTTGCATTGCTTGAATGTTGCCTGCTCTTTCTTTGACATGTAACATTTGATAGTCTCCGCCTTCTTAGTTCCCTTCTCGAGGTACGGTGCGATAATCTTAGTACCAGCTGCCTACAGGCCGGCGTAGGAGACCGGAGTTCACCGAACCTTTTTCCGCCCAGACTATCGCTCTCACGTAGCCTAATACTATGCTTCTGCGAGCAATTGCTATGAAAAGGAACAGCCGAACGATTAATGGGGTTAACGCCTAGAGTACCTCCACACACTACACCCTCGTCTATACCATTCGATTCCATGCCTTCTGATGTCCCACGCGTATAGCACGCAGCAAGACTCCTCTTGATTGGTGCACTACTCCGTCTAAGCTGTCGTTGACGCCGAGTATTCTCATAGCGTGACCTATTACTCATTAGAGCAACTGATTCGTACTAATGTTAGGTGAGAATGGACAGTAAAGTCACTAGCACCCACCTGGGCACCGAGTAGCTTTCGTTTATTACGGAGTGAGCAGGACGAGGGAGTGTTACACCAAATAGACGGCCACAAATCACTTCATATCAACCCCTCCGACCTCCGGCGCAGTCTCCCCTCCGCCCTTGTCCCTCTTGTCCCCTTGTCTCTCTGAGTCCTCGTGTCTCCTCCACGCCGTCGTCTACACCCTCCGTCTAATCTGAGTTCGCATCTTCTCTGTGTCTTCTACTAAGCAGTGGTCCCAATAGGTCAGTTTATCTTGTAGCAGCTCACGTACCTACATTTCATGAGCAGCTTCCGAGCGAAAACTACTCCACCTAAATTAAACAGCATTCGAGCTGCCAGAACTGCTCCCCACATACGCTAGAAGTTTACTCTTGATTTTCAAATCTAATAGTACTATTGAAATTTAACCTACTTTACAATACTCAGAATAATAATCCTCTGCACGATTGAAATTCGCTGCTGCCTCTAACACTGCTTCAGCCCGCTCAAACCTCAATAAACCATTTGTCATCAGCAATTTAGGAGTTGTAGTTTGACATGACCCTTCAAAGAAATGAAAAGAGTAGCCACGGTAATTACGAAAGTGGAGGATTTAATGCAGAAATCGTGAACTCTATATCCATCACAATGACATCATACCTCGCCTGATGGAGGTAACCTTAAATCGTCATGATAAGCCGTAACTCTGTAATTGAAACGTAGTCTAGAGCCGCTCCGAGGGAAGTAGATTAGCTCGAGAGCTGTCTTCGGGCTGAACTGTACTTGGCCGCTAGAACTATAGGTGACCTAGCCTACTGGGACCATTGCTACTAGGCGCCGTCGTCTATGCCCTCCTCTGGAATCATCTATCCTACTGCTATCATCTACTCTACTGCCATCGTCGTCTCTCCTCTGTCGTCAGCTCTCCGCTCCGTTGTCTGTGTCTACCTAGGTGATGGCAGGCTAGTTGGCACTTGCTGCAGCAGTATGAGTGCAAGTAGTATATCCGACGGGACTGAGAATAGACTTTACGCATTTGACACCTTACAACTCTGTAACAACTCTTACCAGTGATCGGCAAATGGGTGGATCGAACAGGATGAGCCCTCTTTTGGTGAGTAATCGAGTCGAGTTGATCGAGAGGACCTACAGCGATACGAGAGGATAACACAGTAGCCAAACGACGCGTTCAACGGACGAGCCTATGGAACAATTGAGTTACACCTATATCGAATCGAGCTACACCTATATCGACACACTCCTGCCTCGATTCCGGTGCTTTTGCAGTGGCAACTCGGGAGTTATTGAGCAGATGGATGGATCCACGGAGGAGATACGAGAACACGGTAACTGAATATGAGTCAACGGGGCGAAATTCGGGATGCGTTTGGCATGAGATCGAGACTACGAGACGAGTTCGAGGCTATACTGAGATCGACACACGCACGCTGTTTGACACGATGATGACGGATGCCGTTCGGAAACGCGTACGGCACATCAGAGAATTGCGGGAGACGTCAGCTGGATGCACGGCAAGAATCCCATGGAGAGTGTCGCGGAGGTCCGCTAGAGGAAAGTTCTGGGTAATGTAATTCGGGACATGAGACTCGAAAGACTGAAGTTGGCCAAATGCTAAGACCGACACCGAAACTAACATCACCGAGTCCGAGACTCCCCCGACCGGAACGTAACGCCAAAAGGTGACAACAATGACGATGATAGGTGATGATGACGACAGGGTGCGTATCCGCCCATGCCAACTCTACAAATATCTTCTAATAAGGATGATTATTAGACGTCAAATGGTCTACTCAATGACCTCTATCAGGCTGTTGTCTCCGATCATAATCTGACTGTGCCTTCTTTGAGCGGCGGCCGATCCTATGTTTTTTGGAGCAGTAGAAAGCATCCTGTCCAAATTCCGTTGTTTGGCCGGTCCTAGGGAATCGCGTCTTGGCATAAACACGAGACGGGATTTGCACGGGATTCTCGTCCTATTTCATTTCATGGTTCGGCCAAAGATTGGGAAGATATGGAGCGGTTTTTCTTCCTGGCGGGAAGCTTTCTTAGACGGAGCGGAATATAGGGAGTATGATCGGTATGGGGCCTTATTTCCACTAAAATACCCCGTGTCCGTAGACAAAGTCTGAATTTTACAATTTATCCAGTTACCACTATTAACATAAGGCTTTATCCACAGGGTTGTGGGATAGTGCATGTGGTTGTTGGACGGGGTCATTTTGTATGTAGTTTACATCACGGGGTCGTGGGACGGGCTACAACCTGGTGGATTTTGCGCGTACTCTACATCGCGGGGTCATGACAGGGGGTCATTGTGGGTTAGTGTGGGACAAGTTCTGAATCTCAGCTTTGTCCACGACCTTGTACTCTATCCCACGACCCCGTTCAACGACCCCGTTCAACGACCCTATACCCCGTCCAACAACCCCGTCCGATGACTTTGTGCACTATTCTACAACCCCGTGGATAAAGTCTTATTTTAATAGTAGTAACTGGGTAAATTGTAAAATTCAGACTTTGTCCACGGACATGGGGTACGGGGTCGTGCCACGGGGTATTTTGGCGGAAATAAGCTGCCATATGATCGATGCATTTTTGTATATATATCTCGGTCAGTCCCTGAGAATAGACTTTAGACACTTTGCACCTTACATTAACCTGCGTGCGCAAGCTCACTAGTCAGTACCGCAGCCGATTGCATATACAGGTCTCAGCCGAAGATGAGTGTCGTGTGGCCGGAGATGGTGATGTCTCGTATGGCCGGAGATGACTGTTGACTCTGATCTGGGCTGATGCCATTCAGCCGTACTTGTACTCTCATATATATTGGCCTTGTGGCCCTCTTAGATAGGATACAATTAAGCTTCTCTATCTCTCTACTTCGAACACAGCCTGTGCAATTAATTAGGCGTCGCCACCATGGCCATGCACCCTTTAAGAGTTGGGTGACATTCTTTAGCCGAGACAGATATGACCCAGCCTCTGAAGAATAAAATAAAGCTGGTTGAGATATCCGTGAGGTATGGCCAGAGCTCACGTCCAAGTTGTGTGCCGAATGGGGATGGTAGGCTGGCATAATATGAATGCTGTCGGCGCCACAGCATAGGTTGCCACCGGGCTTGGAAATGCCAGGTGACAGTGGACGCGGGAACGAGTGGGAGCAACCACCGTATGGAGGGAGGTGAATGACAGACGAAGGATAATGGAACGGCTGGAGGAAACGCCTAAGTGGTGTTGCCGAGTACACAGCACCCCTACAACGTTAGCGAGTTTATGCGGCGCATCAACGAGTCTCAATCACAGCAACGTCACAGCAACGCTGTTGCGACAATGACGGGGAGAACCGTGTGTATTGGCTATGGTGCGATGACTGTCTAGATACAGGTCTAAAGGTCCAAGATGCGAAGGGAAAGGAAGAGTAAAGTGTGAAGTCTAAAAGAGCAGTTACGAACCTGATCTATCATCATACGCTACAATCGATTTGAGACACCAATCATGGCGAAGCAGAATATAGCCTTTCCGGCCTATTTGGTAGTGGCATGCCAGCGATAAGGACGACAAGGCTCAGTTCTGAGTCAGACGGGAAGGATATCCGGATGAAGAGACCACGTGAGAGCCGCTGACGCATCACAACCGGTTCGGAGGAAGAAAGACAGTACAGGAAATTGGAATATACGCCGGCACTCAACTTCGAGAAATACACGCTGGGCTGTCTCTATTAAGCGCTGCAGCTCACTAAAAAATGCTAGTGTGTGGGTTGGGATGCTCCTGCTGTAGCATTCTGTCTAAGGGCTCTTTCTATCTTATTGAGCATGTAGGATATAGGTAAGATGCAGTAAAATAAGTCCTACAGTGAGAAGCGCGCAGTTGAGAAGCCAAGGACTGTACTCTCTGCATCAGTAGGAGTTGCTAAGAATTCGGAAATCCTCTTAGAAGTTGAACTGACTTATTTTCCAGGCTCTATGAAAAAGTTGCATCCCGTCGTGTTGTGCTACTCGTCGAAGTCCAATAACTTGGTGAACCGACGAGTAGTTACATAGTACCCATCCCTCATATATTTCATCACGCTAAACTTACTTGAGCCAAGGGTGTCCAGAACTGACAAGACGCAGACGGCATGCGGCTCGAAATGACGAATTCCAATGTGCCAGCTATTAAGTGGAAGCAAAAGTTCTATGCAGATGGTGCCTATATTTAAACGAGACCTATTGGCCTCTACTTGAACCAGGTTCCCAATTCAGTCATGCTGTGTGACAATATCCATGCAGGGAATTTTTGCATCCAATGACAAGCCCAATGTATATCCTTTGTCTACAGATCTTTTGCAACCACCGTCAAGTAGCGTCAGACTCAGATACAACTATTTCCTCTATCTCAAAAATATTTAATCCTCAGAGGATTCCTATTGTCTATTCCTCTGGACCGCTGTCGCTCCCATCCCTCTCCACCGACCGAACGCACCAAACACGTCCGGTATCCCCGGGAACGAAGAAGCAGACCGCCAGGCGAATGTAGCCCGCGAGGCAAGGGGGGACACGGCGATAGAGCGGCCGTACACCTCGGCCGCGAATACGGCCAGACGGATCTCCGAGGGAAGGTCAGCAGCCAAAGCGGAGTGGGAAGCCGACAAGTGCGGCCAGCACTTCGGCTACAGACTCAAGGGCAAGGCGGGGGCCAAGAGACCTATCCCAATGACAAGCGTGAAATCGCTGGCCGCCAGGTTCTACAGACTAAAGTCCGGGCATGCACCCACTGGAGTCTACCTAAAACGGTTCGGCCATCGTGAGGACGACAAATGCTGGTGGTGCGGCGGTGGAGGCAGGACGGCGGCCCAGACGCGGGAACACCTCTTCCGCCACTGCAGCCGGTGGAGAGACCAGCAGAAAGCACTGTGGAAAGCGGTGGGAAAGGCGACGGGCTGGAAAGCGGGCAGATGCCGACACGTGCAGGTCTCTGAGCTGTTTTCCAGAGACGAATGTGATCAAGCGGTGGTGGACTTCCTGGCGGCTACTGAAGTCGGGAAGTTCCCGCCCAAATGAAGGGAGGGATGGAGCAGGCACAGAGGCTGACTCGGGTGCGGGGAGCGGCGGCAGCGGGCATAGATCTCTGCGTGTTTCTTTCTTTTCCTTCCTTTCTTTTCCTTTCTGTTCTGGTCTGTCTTTAAGCTTTCATTTGTCAGCGGGGATGAAGGGTAGCGGGGGGGGAGCTCCGCCATCTAGCCGGCTAGCCCGGAGGCGGAGGGGATATCAGGTCCTGTCATACTCTAATTAGAGTGCATACAGTATGAATAAAACAAAACAAAAACGCACCAAACACGTATCACTACACATCCTCACTACACATCCTCACTACACATCCTCGCCCATCATGGATCCACTATCCCCTCCCTTAATCACACAACAAGGAATCAGTTCCAAAGTATGGGATACTCATAAAGAGACGATCAGGAGGCTATATCTGCTCAAAAAACGGAATCTCTCGGATGTGGCAAATATTATGGAATGGGAATATGGCTTCCGTGCAACGTATGTCTGAGCGGCTTTCTTGGATCCCCTGGCGTTTCTCTTGGCGCTCGACAAGTAGCTGACATGTTGCGTCTTTTGGTTTTAGTACGGCACAATACAAGAAGAAAATAAAGATTTGGAAAATCGAGAAAAGCCTCCCGCAACGAAAAGTCCTTCAGATGCTAAAGAAGCAAGATCAACGCTTAGCCGAAAACAAGCTAACGCAGTTCACGTTCAACGGCGAACCCGTCAATGAGAAACTCGATCGCTCACGGAAAAGACTCGCAAGCACGCTGGCCAATCACACCGAGTCTCCTGCTGCATGTAGGTTTTTGAAACGCGTACGAGTTTATTTGACTGAACTGTTGCAGCTACGCCATCAAATGTCGAATACATGACACCACGTTCGCCAGCATCACCACTCGATATTAACTCGCCCCGTCCTATTACTTCATCGATCGATTTGGTTATAAATACGAATATAATGGAAAACAACCCAATACCACGCCCGCATGGTTCGGAAGACATAGACTCGGACCACATCAGCACACTGCCAATCAATCCAACCATGGCGACGGACACGTTGAGGAGCGACGGAGTTTCTACTATAGGAAGCGGGCTACATACCTGGTGGGTACAGCCACATGCCTTGGTATCGGAAACTCTATTTGTACAGTACCATACCCGACATCAGCCATACCTAGAGCACAACAACGACTATTCCAGCGGACCCGGGGTTATCCACATAGAGATTGATTCTTCACCCACAACTGGTGCTATCCCTACTGTTATACAAGGTTTATATTGGGGGGAAGATCGCATGCTCTTATCGCATGGATCATTTCTGGGGAACATCCCTAATCAAACCGGGCAACTTCAGTTGGATGTAGACACCTCTGCATTTGAGTACCGAACATTGTCTCCTCAGCCATTGAGTTATATAGCAGACGCATTTTATCGACAGAAGATGTGGAAGGAAGCCGAGAAGCTTTATTTGCATGTTACGGAAACAGAAAAGAGAGTACTTGGCCACGAGCATCCAGATACCTTGTGGAGCATGGCCAACCTTGCATGTACAGTATCGAAGCGGGGGCGGTGGAAGGAGGCGGAGGATCTGTCGCTGCAGGCCCTGGAAGCGCGCAATAGAGTGTTTGGTCATGACCATCCGGATACCTTGTGGAGCATGGCAAACCTCGCGTGGATATACCGGGAACATGGACAGTGGAAAGAAGCAAAGGAGCTGGAGCTGCGGGCCCTGGAAGTGCGAAAAAGTGTGTTTGGTCATGAGCATCCAGATACCTTAGGGAGTATGGCGAACCTCGCATGGATATACCGAGTGCAGGGGCAGTGGAAGGAGGCGGAGGATTTGTCACTGCTGACCCTGGAAGCGAGAGAAAGAGTGCTTGGTCGCGAACATCCAGATACCTTGCAGAGCATAGTCAACCTCGCATGTACAGTATGGAAGCAGGGACGATGGAAGGAGGCGGAAGAGTTGGAGCTGCAGGCCCTAGAAGCGAGAAACAGAGTGTTTGGCCACGAGCATCCAGATACCTTGCAGAGCATAGTCAACCTCGCATGTATACTGTCAGACCAGGGGCGGTGGAAGGAGGCGGAGGTGCTGCAGGTGCAGGCCCTAGAAGCGAGAAAAAGAATACTTGGCCATGAGCATCCGGATACCTTGTGGAGCACAGCCAACCTCGCATGGATATATCGGGAGCAGGCACGATGGGTAGAGGCGCAGGACCTGGAGCTGAAAGCTCTAGAAGCGAGAAAAAGAGTGCTTGGCCATGAGTATCCGGATACCTTGCAGAGCATGGATAACCTCGCATGGATATATCGGGAGCAGGTACGATGTGTGGAGGCGGAGGACCTGGGGCTGCGAGCCCTAGAAACGAGAAAAAGAGTGCTCGGCCATGAACATCCAGATACCCTGCAGAGCATAGTCAACCTCGCATTAACATTGTTAATGAAAGGACGGAGGAAGGAGGCGGAGGAGCTGCAGCTTCAAGCCCTAGAAGTGAAAAAAAGAGTGCTTGGCCACGAACATCCGGATACCTTGTGGAGCATGGCGAACCTTGCATGGACATACGGGGAGCAAGAACGATGGATGGAGGCGGAGGAGCTGCAGCTGCGGACCATAGAAGCGAGAAAAAGAGTGCTTGGCCATGAGAATCTGGATACCTTGTGGAGCATGGCGAACCTTGCATGGACATACGGGCAACAGGGACGATGGATGGAGGCAGAGGAGCTGCAGCTGCGGACCATAGAAGTGAGAAAAAGAGTGCTTGGCCATGAGCATCCGGATACCTTGCAGAGCATACTCAACCTCGCATTAACTCTTTCAAAGCAAGGGCGGGGGAAGGAGGCGGTGGAGCTGCAGGCTTTGGAAGCGAGAAAAACAGTGGTTGGTCATGAGCATCAAGATATATTCAACGCCAGTTATAATGTCACCCATACGTACAAATCTCAAGGTCGGATCTATCAAGACATCAAGACGGTGGAGGATGTTGTGGCTCTGAGTTTACGTAGCCTCGACGACGACCACCCTGATACAGAAGAGTTGGTGGATGCTTTCGCGCAGTTGAAGGCGGGATTAGGAGTTGTTCATGGCACTTCCTAGGAAAGGTATTTTCACTGAGGTAATTCTATTTATTCATTAAGATACCTTGCGGAAACTAAAAGCCTTAAGTTTAGGACGAGAATGTTTATATCTTTCCATGACTGCTCTGACGAGTGAGGAATTTTATTACAAAAATTGAAGCATCGTTGTGTGGAGTCTTTTGATCAGTTTGTCAGTGCATGTATAGATATACTACTAGTGACTATACAGTGCTACCTTTGCTTTATGCCACCGCTCAAGATCCCCCTGGGGTGGAGTGATGTGTAACTTGCTCAGTAGAGGAATCGAAGACTTATATTTAGAGAGGTCGCTGACTGCCCATTACTGACACCACTAGAGAACAGCATAATAATTACGCCCGGTGTCCTAAGCGGCCAGACCAAATCTGTAGACTTTCAGACCGGTCAGATAAAGTCCACTATGATGAAGCAGTCCTTGGCTTGGGCCAGTAAAGATCAACTACGTAACTACTGGAATGCCTAGGTCATAGCGTACGGGGTGATAACCCAAAGATAGTCCTGCCCGTTCGAGGTGATAATCCAATATTGTCCTACGACTTCCGTGGTAGTGTGTAATTGGTTTAGTTGAGCTTGCTGTCTGGAGGAGGAAAACTTTGGGAGAAAATGCAAAAAAGATGCGGCATAGTTGCTTGAGAACATACTTATGGGACTTAAATTATATAACCCGGTAATTATTGTGATACTTGAGAGGCCAAGGCGGGATAATGAATACGCCACTGCTGTGTGAAAGTTGGTGTGCAGTACTGCGTGTTGTAAGAACTTGTCTCGGTATATACAAGCGCATAGGTCGATGAGTGGTAAATAATTGATTGAACAAAGTTGTTACATAAATAGATCTCAGCCTTCGTATGGCCGGAGGTGATGCCTCGTATGGCCGGAGATCGCTACTTGGCTGATGGGATTCAGCCTATCTATACATAGATGCGTACGTACACATTCGCACTTGTATGATCATATATATATTTTTCTCGTGCCCAGTGTGGCGGCAAATAAATTCCACCGGCCTCTGGAATAAACCCTTCCCAAAAATAGGGGGTTGAGTTTATAATTAATCCCGAGCACTAATCGAACATTCACGATTCCCGAAACCGGAAACACAACCCAAAAAGCGGCCCGAAGAAACCCGCAGCAGAAAATGTGCTCTGGAGAGCATGTACATAGTATGTTTTCTGTAGTAAAAGTATGCTCAGTAATGTGGCTTGCTACTCACTAATCAACCTAAGAAGGTAGGTCTCATGCTCAAGATCGGAATCGAACGAGAAGCCATCGGGAAAATAGTTCGGGATTCGGAATTTGGTGTATGGTACCGGGACTTGTAACGGGGAGGGTTAATTCCAGAGGCTAGCCACGTGGGAGTTTACAAACACTTGACTAGTCAACCTGGGAACGAGAGAATATATATATGGCCTTGTGGCCCTCTTAGATAGTACACAATCAAGCTTCTCTATCTCTACTTTTAACAACAGTGTTGCAAATATGAAGCGGAAGAAGTCTATTGAACTATCTAAGGGAGAAGCTCCGTCTTTATATACAAGAGAGCCTGGAACTCTGTAGAAGTCCATGGAAGTACAGGATTGGAAATACCTAGCGGCTAGTGAAAACTCGTGTATGAGTCTACGTGTATGAGTCTACAGCTCGTGGGTCAATTCGCCGAATTCCAGTGTATCGGCGACTTCCTCCCAGGCCAAATAGTAACAGTTATGTATGTGAATCGAGTCACAATCTAGGTATAGCAGGAGACTATTTACGGTGACGCAACATCTATAGAGTTATGGTTAGCCGGCCTCGGCACGTTTATATATTCTGAATTTTTACTGAACCTACACTGAACCCTACCTACTATTACTAGATGCCTAGTTCCAGGAATTTAATGAATAGGATCTACTTACCTCCAGTCAATCTTGGCGGCAACATATTACTTGATTGCCATTACAATATCCCTGATTCAGGGCCCAGATTTTGAGGGTCGAACTCTGCAGGTAGTGGAAGCCTCGTTTTGTTGTCACCGACATAACTGATCTGGCCGCACCTAAACGGTGTCGGTGTCTACCTTTTGGCTCAGCTGTAACCGGGACGGTGACAAGTATTGCACAAATATATAGAGTAGATACCCTGCCCTGATCTATGCGTGGCTGCTGTCTATAGATGGCCATAGCTTCTCACACGGGTATGTATACAAGAGCCTGTTAGTTTGGATGCTTCTTTGACTTGTTGATTGACATCTCTATCTCTTAGGCCAAAGGCCCGTATATGTATAATCTCCCATATGCGTACGCGTATGCTCTATCTGACATGAGACGCATCACCCTGGTCCTGATGCATATCCTAATACAGCCACCATCTTCATACAAGTCTTCATTCTCATACAAGACATCAGACGCTGCTGAGACTCACGATCCAAGTACACATACAACAGAGCCAAAGCTAGCTCTATTACTAGATATAATCCATAGTAGCTTATTGCAGGTAAACGCTAAAATATACCATGGGTAAGAAAAGTGCGAATAATTTACCATAACAATACACGAAATCTCAATTGTAAAGTTTATACATAGTATAAATTCTTCATCAGCCACCACTACCCAGTTTTTAATGATTATACAGTACTTCCAATTATTTCCATCTAGTTCATACTCCAACTCATCATTTTCAACCTGCAATTGTAAAAGATTTGCACTATCTAACTGTACAACATACTTACTACTAGGAATCCAATCATAGATTCCTGTAGGCAGTAGACATATTTCTAATTTGTGGCCTAATGAAAGTATCTCTTCCAACCGAATACGTAGGTAAAGATGTGCAACCAGGTGCAGTAGAGTACCTTCAGGTGTAGCACCACTATGTAACTGCATGACCGTAACACCCATATACAAGAGTACCCATACCCCTCCGCTACAAATAAGCAAGAAGGAATCGGAAGGGAGGGCCGCAGCGAAGGAAGGGCCGCAGCGAAGCAAGGGTGGGAAACAACGAGATGCAGCAAGCACTACGGCTACAGGAGTGGATGTAGGTCCGGTCGAACTAGAAGCCGACGGCCAATCCCAATGCAGAGTAAGAAGTTCCTGGCAGCTAGGTAATCGATTGCAATTTGGGCATGCCCCGACGTGACGTATCTCAAAAGCTTTGGGCAACGATGACGATCAGTGCTAGTGGTGCGGTAAGGTGCCCCAGACTCGGGAACACCTCTTTGGCCACCGCAGGCGATGGAAGAATGTGCAGCGGGAGTGTTAGAGTAGAGATAGAGAAGCTTGATTGTACTATCTAAGAGGGCCATAAAGGCCATGTATATACGGTAGTCCAAGTACGAATGCGTACTAATCTATGTATAGAGACCAGCCCATATGAATTCCAGCCCAGTAAGCCGTACGAGGGCTGAGACCATTTTATGCAACAAGGAGCTATGGAAGGCTGTCGGGCGGGCATAGGCTGGAGAGCGGGAAGATTGCGGCATGTGTAAATATTGGAGTTGTTTTGCTTAGAAAGTGCGATTAAGCAGTTATGGATTTCCTTGCGGACATGGGCATGAGGATAAAAGGACAGCGCAGTACCGAGTTGATCATAACTGGCCCCCGGGCGGCGATGTTAGAGGGCGACTTACGGAGTGGATGTGCAGCAGTCCGGAATACTCGGGTGGTAATTCTTATCCGGAGTTCCAGGAGAAGTACGAAAGCGAATATGAAACGGACGATAAACGTACAGTTCAGCCCGGCTGAAGGCGCGGGAGACTTCAAGACAGCAAAGTGACAATGTATGGAGAAGGTAGACATGCATACGGGATATGCAGGGCTAGAACGGAAAAGGTTAGTAACCGCAACAAGGCCCGGGGGTTGGAGAAGTTCACATCGAATTCACTGCACCGTGTACGTACCCGCCCGCCTTACTGAGTTGATTTCAAGATCGAGTTGATCACGGCTGTCGCAAGGAAAGTGACGTATGGAGCTTGATGCATGAGAGCGACAAAAACGGGAAGCACGAGGTGGAATTGAGAAGGTTAGTTATCGCAACTAGGAGCTTGGAAAAGTTCACACCGAATCTACTGTACCATCGATATCGTCCATCACATTGAATGTAATATCGAGTGAATCATAGCCTTGTGTACTGGGTTGATTGCGCCCCGGGTATGCGTAGAAGGTTCTTGGCCTGCGAAGCTAAGATAGCGGTAACTTACAAACGGTCTGGCTGGAGACGGTTAATTCTTGAAACTGAGAGCTCGGAGCTGGCTGGAGTAGAGAAGTACATATCATATAAACCGCATACGGCCACTCACGTTGCCGCCGAGTCGGGTGTAGTGCCGAGTTGGGGGTGCCGTTGGCGTGTGGGGTTGCGGGCTTGGGGGTGGGGGCGATGGCTAGAAGCTGACTATTGTCGGTACGTGGTAGTATAACTACTCTGACATGACGACAAAAACGAGGTTTACCCGGCGAGGTTGCGAGCACCGAGTGGAGAAGCGAGCAATCGAAGGAGCGGAATATCTACAAGAGGAAGAACAAGCTGGAGACAAGCGCCGGCGCCGACAAGCATCAGTTCAAGGTCTTAAACCCAAGGATGGTAGGAGAAATAGAAGCTGTACGACTCCCCAATCGAGTATGATGGATTTCAGCTTAGCGCTGCCACAACCCTGTACATATTTCAGTACGTAGAATATAAGGTACCGTAGTAAAAGATTAAGGTTTGAAGAACCGAAGTACCCAAAAATACACGCCGTGGGTAATTCCGAGACCGTTCCTCCACAAGATCGGCACGAAGCATATACCGAATTCAAGTCGAATTCGGCTCGAATACGGATTTTTCAACTGTGCTTTTTACAATGGTAGTTATCTGCATGTAAAATATATCCACGCAATATCTACTTAAGTACTATCTTTTTTAAACGTTTGATATATTCAACTCTAATATTTTCGGCCAAAACTTTTTGTAACCCATTTTTAAAATATACTGTTTTATTTTGTACTACCTTTATATAAAGATACACTTTTAGATTAGTTTCTCTTTTATCAAATTGGGTTGAAAGTTTAAGGCATGGCCGCTTGATGTATGCGGGCTGGGGACTTGTATGTGAGCTAGCAGGTGAGATGGCCATGCATGGTAATTTAACTTGTGGAAACAGACCATCACCGCCAATTTATATTATTACTCTAGGACCTGTTTTCCATGTTGTGCCCCATAATGGATTATATGAAATTCCATTTCCGCAGTGTACTAGAAACGTATATACTTAGAAACTTACTACACTAACACAAAGCAAATAAAGGGTGGAGAAATGAGAACAAAAAATCACTAAAAATTTCAGATGAAGATGCTGTCAATTTGTATCCCTCACCAAATTTTGTTGAAACAATGCGATGCATAAAACCCAAATGACCTTCCGCCCCAAAATATATACCTGAGCGTGTGGAAAATGCGGTAGTGTTGTATAGGGCAAAAAGGAAAACGAATGAGTGTTAGAGAAGTTCAAAGCGCGTTCCGCCTTCCGTAGTTTGCTGTTGCCTATTTAGCACCCGTATTAGTGAGTCCGACCATTTCCGTTATACCTCGTCTATGAGCTTACCGTTTCTTAAATGTATCGTTAGCTTCAATTCAACGGTATCATTCATGTGCATCGGAAAGTCAAACACTAGAGTGTCAATCCTGTTCAGACTTAATCCTATCGACGGCTGCAGATTCCTCTTCGACCTTCTGGGCGAAATCTTAGATCTACCACCTACCACCTAACTGAACCAGATATTGCTTTAGTATAGCAGTTGAGATTGGTGGGAGTCCACGTGCATTCCCTATGGCAGAAGGAAAACGCGAAATACGTCTTTAGAGGAGTCTAAAAGCATGCGAAGGTGTCAAAAATATGTCACTCCAGTAATTTTACGTTTTATCATGGCTGTCGGAAATAAGATTCAGTATCCTTCCGTCAACCGCTCTATCATCGTTGTCACCATCTCGTCAACCATACATCATCACCGTCACCTTCTCGTCACCCCCGCATCATCTGCAATTGCCCAAATTCTTTATAGGCGCACATGCCTCAACCTCAAGCTGTCCCTCTTCACCGATATCTCCTCTGTTGACCAGATCAGACAAAAAATTCACCAAAGCATGATAGCCGTAATTTGTACAAGGCAGGTGGCAGCGTTGCCGCCGATAGGATGTGGACTTCGCTGTGCTCAGGAGTTAATATGAAGATTTGGTTTGCACACTTGAGCGGTCGACAAAGAAGTTCACAAATCTCAGGTAAAGAAGTAGAAAGGATTGGAGCACTCGCTCTGTATTCTGACTCTCTAGCTGTTATGCTGCAATCCCCAGCACTCTCGTTCTATCTCCAAACATCACGTGGTAATGACTCGCGAGTCCAAGGAAAATGGAAGATCACGATAGTGTTTCGATGACGCCACAGAAACCGACGCACCGCCACATACCGAACAATTCCGACCAATGAGCTTGAGGCACAGCCACACGGAAAATAATTCTAGCTAATGAGAATGCTTCGAGGCGACACAAGATGTGTATATATGTTCCGACCCATACGTCAAATTTCCCATTGGCCAACAGGTCAACCGATTGGCAAAGCGGACAACCTTTTGGCATACAGGTCAACCTATTGGCCAACGGGAAGATTTTGCATATGGATCAACCCACTGGCCAACCAGGAAATTTGGTGTATAGATCAACCTACTGGAAATGTGGTCAACTGGTGTACCAAGTTCTTAATGCTAATTCCTTCCACAAAATTATTAGTATACACTCCCAGCCAACCGCTCAATCTATTCTTCCTTCTACCTCTGTGCATGCCGTCCCATTGTCACTCTTGCTATACTTTGTTCTCCAACTGCTGTATTGGTTCTCTTTCTTGCATTCAGTCTGCTAGCTGCTCCAGCTCACTCTGGACCTGGGGCTCAATTTACCAAGGCAATTTCAGTCTAGGTGGTAAGTAGTGATAAATTTCCAGTCATGCTCATCAGCGTGACTATACACTATGCACTGAACGTGATTCTTCTTGTAAACACGGGAGTGGAAGTCAAGGTAGTCATTGTTTGTTGTAGGCGAGGAAATCTTTGGTGGAGTTGGAAGAAGAGAATAGAATAGACATGCAGATAAAGTATAATAGACACGATAATAAAGTAGGGTGATGTAGAAGTTCAACAGTTGAAAAAATATGGTGCTTTATTGCGCCTTCCCAAACTCGTATTTGGCACATAGGTCAGTACCCTCAGTTGGTGTATAGGTTGACCTATTCACCAAGCTGACAATTTGGCATATCGGTCGACCTGTTAACCAACGGGAAAATTTGGCGTATGGGTCGGAACATATATATATATCTTCAGAGTTCTCTCATTTTATAACCGTAATCCTTATCTATGCTGCATTAGCCTAACAGAAAAAGTGCACACCGGGAAAGATGACCTTGCGCGACGCGCAGCTCATAGAGAAACTGTTTTTTTGGGCGTGGGATATTTGACGCGTGACACTATGAAGTCCTATGGACCTGCGCACCGACTATGATACGCAGGCAATTATCTGCACTCGATTCTCTACATGATGCTGCATACAGCACACTTTGACTGCACGCTTCCAAACGTACTTCATTGTACGCTCCCAAGCATGCTCCCAAGCATGCCCCAAGGACGCTATTAAGACTCTCTCAAGTATGCTTCCAAGTTTACTTGACAGTACGCTCTCACGTATACTCCCGATTGTACTCGATTGTACTCTTCCAGCCTGCTTGACTGTATGCTCCCAAGTATACATCGCGATGAAATTACTAATAAGCTGAGGAATATTCCCGATTATACAGCTCTGTGATGTCTTTTGTAAATCCACAACGGCTACGCACGAAAAACGACTACATTCGTAGAACTAACGAACTACAATACAACAATCTCAAGCAAACGACTTCATTGACTCTGCCAGCGCTAGGTATTCTTTATGTACCCGCCTCATCTAGAGTCACTGGTGGCTTCAAGTATTCTGTCTCATCTACTGACAACACTGTATCGACCAGTGGCCCCTCATCAGTGATCTCAGCTGTCGGCGAAGGTTGCAGCGTCATCATCTCAAATGTCTTCTCTAGAATATAAATAATGGAAGCTAGAACGCGCTTGATCTTATTAACGTCTATTGTAATATCCACCCGTTCTGAAATCGACACTACCCCTGCATGATCAATAACCACAAATTATACTTGTATCCGTCAGTTGCAATTCCATACACATCCGTATCCCGTCGCTTCGTCAGCTGGCGTTGAGCATGAACACACGCCATGTACCCAAGAAGCTGGCCGCGCGCATCGTCGACTCGCCCATCACGTTTGGCCTCAACAATCAGTAGGCATGAGTAGTAAGGGCGTGAGCGGGGGGTGTATCCAGACTGCAGGGGGATCAAGCCAATTCCGTAGTCAACGATTCCCGTGTACGAGAGATGCGTTTTGGGGTGGGTGAAGTTAACTGGGAACTCGGCAAAAACTGATAGCTGGCTATATTTTGTCAGAGTAGAACTGCGGCCAAGCTTGTAGGTTTCGAATTCGGGGTCTTGGTTTTTCTGTGCGGGAAGTAGATATGAACATGGTTAGCGGCGGGGTGCAAAAGTGATGCGTGCGGTGTCTAAGTACTTACAAGGCAGCATAACGCCTCATTCAGAATCACATCAATGACCGTACGACAAAGCGCTTTACTGTTCCGTTGGAAGCTCCGTGCATAGGTCCAGAGAAACGTGTAAGATGCTCTGAAACTGTGACAGGTGTAGCGGGCTCGAGGAAGACCCAGCCCAGCTCGCGGAGGCCAAAAGATGGTATTAGTTTAGTCAGGCCAAATTCTTGTAGCACGTTGACTTCTTGCATGTTGGAGATTGCTTTCGGGATATTTTTCGTATCCGGAAGAAGTGTGTCAAAGCACATGCGAAGATTCGCTACCACGTCGCGCGGTCGGTTTTCTAGCGACAAAGGAGAGCGAGAGGATATGAGAAGTGCAAGGGTTTCATCCGGTTGGGATTTGATGAAGCTGGCGAAGGCTTCCGCGGGAGTAGGTTTCTTGCGTTTATTGTCGGCGGTACTGAGTTTTCTGTCTGCGCGTTTTCCTCCGGATGATGAGGAACGCGAGCGCGCTCCCGCGGGGGATGTTGTATTGCCCGCGACATTTTTTGCACGCTTCTGCTTGTTCTTTTTCTTGGGTCGGCCTGACATCGCGGCGGTGGTGGAGCGGTGACGAGGCGAAGTACGGGTTGAAGAGGGGAGGTGCGGGGAACGATTAGAAGGGCGATCGCATCCAGGGGTGAATAATGACATCACCGGAACAAACCTTATTTTGAGCGGCAGTCTTTCAGCCGTGCGCTACCCAACGTGTGAAATTACCCAACTAGCTACTTATAAACTAGTCGGGCGGGGCTGAGAACACTAATTTAGGGGCCAGTTCAATTTTGAATATGTATATCAGATAAGTTCAATCCCTCCTCCGTCTTTTACGGCTACATTTCCCACTTTACCACTAGTCTCTACTCCTTTCGTGGTCTCTATACCAAGCTCTACCACCCACTCTCCACCACCTCCACCTCCTACAGCTCTGAAGAGCAGTAGTGGAGTTCAATTCTTACAGTGTAACCTACGATACAACAAGTTCAGCTCATGTTACTATATGGTCTGGAAAGAAGTCGCCGATACACTAGAATTGACTCAAAAGCTACGGACTCATACTCGGAGACTCATACACAAGTTTTCACTCGACACTGGTATTTTCACTCCATGCTCTTTGTGTATAAAGACTGAGATTCTCCCTTAGATAATTTAATAGATTTCTTCTTCCGCTTTACACTCGCAACAGCTCAGAGCACAGTACTGAATGCGCTTCACAGAGGAAGAATATTCCTGGGGAAAAAGGAGAATTTGTTGTAAAACCGGGTACTAGAGTTGATCAAGTTGAAAGAGGGAGACGATATAGGTGAAGAAGAAATTAAGGGTGATAACGGGGTCTGCTCAACAGATACCGGAGTCAGCGGAGTCGATTGTAACTTTTTGAATGTGAGAACGGGTCTCGTATTGTAGTAAGGTGGATGGTGCGCACACCTGTCCCGCCCCCCATTGTGCTGTTAAGGGTTACTGACTGTCATTGAGTTGCAGGGATGGGCGGACATGACGACAGTGTCGACCCCGAGAGTGATCGTTTGCTGGAAGCATCGCTGATGGCTATTACATCGACTATGATGCCGCCGAGGATGACGGTTTGCATACCGTCAGTTATAAACAACGCAAATACTAATGTCTAACTCTACAGACCACAGGTTTCCGGCAGTAAAACCGCATTTCGAAATAGATCCAGAGAATTAGCTACAATCCGATGAGACAGCGGACAGCGATGGTGAGCACCCTGTTCGTGGATGCCATGTGAATATTAGCATTGATCCAAATTTCTATGCGAGCAGGGATTACACTTTCGCATTGGCTTATATCTGAGAATCTCCCAATCTCGAAAGTTATGGACAATACCTTGATCCATCCGATCGTTGTGTCATATCCTACCGTCATACTTTCTTTCAATTAGAACTCAAATACTCACCCCCACAAGTTCACAGGCACTAACATCTTCAGATGTTCAATAATGAACAGCTCGAATCGCATGTATTAGTAAAGGCTACATCAGAGAGTGTGATTCAGGGTTGTGTTACAGGGGGTAACCAGAATAAGTATAATTGTTGGCCGAATCAGAAGCTTCGAAGATCGCGTGTGTCGACTAAGGGATTTAGCCCGCAGGCCATTGAGACTAAGGCATGCACGAGACTTAGCGGGCTTGGTACGGAGGCTATTTCCTCGCCAACCTCGGGCTTGGAGCGGAGGCTATTTCCTCGCGAACCTTGGGCTTGGTGCGGAGGCTATTTCCCCGCGAGCCTCGGACCTGATTAGTGCTTTTTCTCTTAGTGCTTTCTCTTAATGATTGAGATGATTTCTTTCTTTATATATATGTCTATCTTCTTCTCTCTCTGTACGATAGACAGTTCAATCAATCATCATCTTTCTCTCCCTTCTTTGATTGTCTCATCAGCGTGCGGGAGCAAGAACCTAGGCTGCGGACTGGCTTTGGCAGAGACGTCCTCAGAGATTGCTGCCTCCCTCCCACTTTGCCAATGAAGATGTTCCAATCATGCTATTGGAATTTTTGATCGGCAAAGAGGCGTTCATGGCTCTTCAGATACTGGCTTGAAATATGTAATTATCGGTGTTTCACAATGCACCCACCCACCCTGCTATCAGGGGATCTGAGACAGCATGAAGTGATAGCCATCAAGTTAGCGAGGCGAATGGGAAAGCTCTAACGCATGACACGTAGTACAGAAGTGACGAGTTAGTCCGGTTCCCGGCTGTCAGTGGCAGTTTCCATTCGTTCTAAAAACTCAAGATTGAAAGAACTAGCACGAAACTGGAAGCTTGACGAACCTAAACTGAGTCGGGCCAACCTGCACCTACTACAAGGTAAACCGATATATTTAGATAATGCGATACAATATACTCAATGTGACGAGCGCTGCATTCGTTATCTGAAGAATCAGGATTCTGCATCTCGTGATGGAGCCAACAAACCAGTACATGAACGCGTGGAGCCACCAGAAGCTACTTCTGAGCCCCTCAAACTTTACACTACTTCCATGAAGCCTAAAAATTTGACTTTGGACGAATTGAGGAATTCCAACGCGGGCTGTTGGATAACAGTCCCTAGGCTTGTTCATCTCTTCTCCTCCCCCCACTCCCCCCAGCTAAACACCTGCTGCATATCAATGGAAGCCAGCCAAATATCACTGGGCGTTAGGCCTAGGCATACACAAGTTGTTGACTGCACCTTGGCTGTCAAGTTTCAAACTACTGGCGGCGGTTTGTTGGCAGCTGTTTCAGCTCTTCTCCTGATGTCAGTTACGACTAGCCAACAAAACCAGCTTCACCAGCCAGCTAGTTTTTGACACGCTTTAGATACAAGTAGACCCTAGGCATATGGATTTGCCGATTCGATGTCGTGCATAATTGCCATTCAACTTATGTCGTTCATATTTCATATATACTCTACCGGCATGGATCGTTGGCAGTGCTATACTGCAAGAGATAAACATATTAGTGGGATTTCGCGGCTGCAGTTGCAAGCATCAGACAGTTTTCGAATTGTCGTAGACATAGCCGGTCACGTAGCATTGATCTATCAACGGAATGGAAATTCTTCTCAGAGTCCCGGTAGTATTGTTTCAGGATGCATCGTGACTCTATAGTAATGGATGTGGTGCATATAGCGATATTCTAAATTGATTAGAGGCGGGCGAAGCGATAAGGTTGTTTGCATCACTACTGGTTCCAATATGTCCTTCGAGGATATACTTAGGCAAAGCAACAAGGAAGAGAAGGTTTTGATTCATTGCTCGTACTGTTATATTTCATGGACACGTAAAGAGAAGATATACCTTTCTATCCATACAGACTCAAAACTCTAGCTCTAGGGCTTGTCCAAATGTCGGTTTACGTCTTCAGAGGTAAGTCAACCCATCAACCCATCTCCAGAACACATTCAACACCCGTTGTGTGGTCGCTGCATGAATGCACCATATTCGTTATGGTAAACCCTGCAATACTACTGTACTAGCTACTGTGTTTCAGACACCAGCAGCTGCTGACGGGGAGTATCCTATCGGGCAGTTGCTGCTGTCAGACATTTCGATAATTGGACATTATAAAAATAGTCGCGACAGTAGTCAAGCTCGAGCTCAGAACACCTGATTGTGGCATTGTAAATCGCCCGTTGGAAGATCTCTATTCCAACTTTAATTGATGCCCGTATTCACAGCTACCAGTGTGCCTTCTACGCGAAATCCGGAATCTAACCTCAGGCGTAAACGGGTAAAACATGGCTGACCTCTCACTCCGAAGCTCGATTCCACTTCTCCAAAGTACCATCGGCACTGCGTGGTAACAGATTTGTCTTCTTGGACAGCCCCTTCTGATGCTGACAACTACATACACAAAACCTCCGGACAGATACCCCCATTTGACTGCTAATGTCCAAACCACAGTAACCATTATAGTACTTAAGTTTAAGGGTTGGGACTTTGAGAGAACAAAAGCGTGATTCTGCAGGTGGCAGGATGGCTCTATTGTTTCGACCCAGTGAGATATGGTAACAAGCGTGCCAATGAAACAGCGTAATCCCTTTATCTGATCCGACTGGCTAACTCTTGCAGAATGCAGCTGCAGGTTGCATATATGCATGCCACATTGGATCCTGCAGATTTGGGACCGCATGAAGTTTTAGGTAACTAGACGAATGGAAAATACTTCACCGCGTCCTGCATGTACTAGGGTACAAGGGTATATGGGGCGCGGTGACACAGGGCAAAGAGCGCCCGACTTTTTTCCCCCATACAATGAGAAATGCCAAGATCCTCATCATTCACTACACAGCAATTATTTTACTGAGAAAACCTCATAGAAGCATCTCTGGTGGAGTATTCTCACTCCCTACTCTTTCATAATTCTCTCTATTGTTGTGGTGGAGGTTTCGAATTTCCACATTCTGTGGGAGCGCCCGACTTTTGGTACCCTCCAAGTACAGTCGTGTCAGAAAAGTGAGACACATCTATCATCCTAACGTCTACCAGCCTAAACTTTTCCCCGTGGCCCACGCCCCAAAGTATTGATGAAATGGGTGAGGCCGTTCAGAGCATTAGAACTAGATTTCTTAAGATTTCTTTTTAAATTATGCAATATATTTTGTCTTATGAAGCGTTTTGAAGGCGAAGTTGAACTTCATTGCGATGCGAGACACCTAGCCACTCACTCCCAGGTGTGGCGGTGCGACGGGTTAGGCCGGAAAGTATGATATCTGGCGGCTCCTGCAATTTTCCATTTTATAACTCTTTAATGGCTATAGGCCGCCACCACTTGAGTGCATACTACAGTCCTCGTCATTTATTGTAGCAAGGATATGCCAACCTGCTCACTGCTAGCCAGCATTGTTGTCTCAGAGCATATTTTATTGTGCTTCTAGAAGTGAACCCCTTTGTGATAGATGACACAATCACTCTATTGGTATTGTTTCACCGCCCTCCACAACAACCGTATTTTATGGTGAAAATATTCAAGACGCTGCTGGATAAGCTGCGGGATATCGATAAGCTACAGCGGAAAACCCACGCTTGGCACAAGAGGCTCAACCAAACGACTTTATTAATTTAAAAGCGTCGGACACCGGCGGATAGATGTTGAATTCACTACCTCTTCTCAAGCTATCCTAGTTCCAACAACCTACCTCCACCTTTCCTCCACCTTCACCTTGATCATTGCAATGCCGCCTTGTCTAGTCACACTCTCCCTCCTGCCCCTCGTCGGCGCGGTACCGATCCCAAGTCAAGAGGAGACATTGAATTGGGTAACCGTCCCCGGCACCCGCGGTACTCTCACCATTCTCTTTTCCTGCACGGCCGCGCTTGGTTTATGTGTATGGACGGGGGTGCACCTGAACGTGGACCCGGTTGAAAATCGACAGAGCTGGGCCTCTCATATCCTAAAAAAATCCGTCTGGGCATTAATTGCACTATTCGCGCCAGATATAGTTCTCTCCTTAGCGCTACACCAATTTCTTATTGCGTGGGAGTACCGCAGAGCCGTCAACCCCTCTCGTACCCATCTTGACAAATTTAAAGTTCTGCTGCAACGGCTTATGGGTATATGGAAGCTATGCACAAGAAAAAAGGATACGGCTGGCGAGACGCGGAAGGTTATGAAGCTCAAGATGGCATTCTTTGCAATAATGGGCGGCTTCCGTTGCGAGGATAGCACCGCCAATGGCACCCTCTGGAGTTGTCTCGATTTCGATACTCTCTGCTCTCGGCGGACCATGGATATTATTCGCGACTACTCTCTCTCGGAAATCAAAGACAAAAGTAAGGCTGGAGCGATTGCGAAAGCAGTGGCGTGCTTTCAGGCCGGCTGGCTTCTTCTTCAGTGCTTGGGCAGACAACTGGAAGGGCTCCATATTACGTTGCTCGAACTTAACACTGCTGTCCACGTCATCCTCGCAATCATGATGTACATTATATGGTGGGAGAAGCCACTCGATATTGGCCGCTCCATTCCCGTCGACCGCTCCAGGCTCGGTACAGAGAATTCGGCCACCATAATTTATGCGGATAAGGTACGATATGGTCTGGAGAGCGCCGAGAAAGAGGTACTTGATGAGCTCGCCAATGCTGACGGCAAGGAACACGAAACGGACGGACGAGAGGCACACCACAAATTCCGAGTCGCCGTAACAATCTTCAGAAATGTCCGTGAAGCACCTGAAGATGCCGGCCGCATTTTCAAAATAGCTCCGCACACTATCAGACGGTTTTTTCAGCACATTATTCGGAAAGACACCAAAGGTGCAGTATTGCAAAACCACAAGAAAAAGGTGGATATTCCGGTAGCGACCACTGTGGCCGCCTATAAAGCTGCCTTTGCTGCTGCCAATGTAGCCGCCTTTCGAGTCGCCCACGAGCAAATCAACAGTGACGAATACAAACGAGCCGCCGAGGGTATCGCCGATTACAAAATCTTCCCCAGGGGTGATCCTGAATACGGACGCATCATCCACAAGAAAACCTTTGGCACCGATTGCAATCCCACCGCTAAAGGTATCATCGGTGATGGACCCATCGTACAGGATGGCCACGAACACGTCGCCGCCGAGAAAATTGTCTGCACCAGTTGCGGGATCACCACCGAGAAAATTGTCTGCACCAGTTGCGGACTCACCACCGAGAAAACCGTCTGCACCAGTTGCGAGCTCACCGCCGATTCCAAATTTGCAGGCACAAATGTCATTTACCCCTACGGCAGGATATTTTTCAAAAAGGCCCTTAAAAAGGCATATGAAACTACTCGAAAGGAGACATTCGTAGTCGCTTTTTATGCCGCCTTTGCAGCTGCCGCTGCGAGTCGCCTCGAGAATACAAACTTAAACTCATCACACGACTCCACGCATAAAGGATTCCTGATACCAGCCTTCAGGGCTGCGAATGCAGCAGCCCGTGCACCTTCTCGCCACGCCGTGCGTCTAGTTGCATATGACCGGGCTCTCGGGAAACAGGGGGCCTTGAACGCTGTTACCGCAGCCTTACACAACGTCACCACCAGAATCAACACGGAGAATGTGAGCCAAGATATCAAAAAAGACATCCATTTGGTCACCGATGAGGAGTTCAAAAAGGCTGGCGAGGCACTGAACAAACACTTCCGCAGTGGCGCGCCTCGCATTGGCACTGATGTCGGCCCGACAATAGCGATCATTAAACAGTCCATAGCATCAGTCATCAGCACTGTTGCTTTCCGTGCAATCCAAAAGGCCAAAGAAAAAGCCACAGAGCAGGGGAACCAAAAGGCAAAGGAGATCTGTGGTTCTGTGGAGAAGGTGCTATCTAATATTACGCCAATAAAACCTGAGACCAAGCGGAAGCGATTGTATTCATGCCTCATCAAAGCTTTAGAGGTGGTAGGAGAGGAGGTCATTTCCGTCCCAGAGCTATTCGAGCCGTCCACAGAGGGGGATAAGAAGGGGCAGGTCGACAACGTTAGCCAACCGTCTGAAGAAGCGCAGGAAAAGGAAAGCAGGATCGGGGCCGTCGGGTCGGTGGAGCAGGAAAAGGGAAACGAGACCAGGGTCGTCGAGTCCGTGGAGCAGGAAAAGGGAAGCGAGATCAGGGTCATCGAGTCCGAGAAGCCGCCCAGGGCCGCGAAGGAAAACAGAAACGACCGCACGGCCTCAAACGCCGAGGATGTTGAGGTATTCGGCCCAAAATGGCGGAAATTGCATCGAACAACGCTTCTTGTGTTTTCCGGTATAGCAGGAGCATTCTACGGGGGCGCGCACTCGACGAAGTGGAATAGCCAATGGTTTCCAACTGAGGCCGAACGACTTCTGTGGCGTATATCCTGTGTTGTTGGTTCAGCTGCGGTAATTCCAATTGCAATTCAGCTATTTTCTCCTTTTGTGTTGAAACACGCTCGGCGCACTTGGCACGATTGGCGCACTCGGCGAGCTCAACCCGTTCAATCCGCTGAATCCGCTGAATCCGCTCAACCCGTTCAACCCACTCTACCCACCCAAGGCCACGCCGATACCACCCACACTTCTGTATGGAGTCGCACTCCCCTTCCCGTCCAAATTGTTTGCTTAGTGTGCTGGGTATTTTTCATTGCTGCAAGAGTGTATATCGTTGTTGAGTCATTTCTTTCTGTCAGGTCACTACCGAGGGAAGCTTTCCGGGCTGTGAGCTGGACCAATGCTATACCTCATATCTAGTGTGGTGCATGGGGAGGGGGGAAATTTTTTCTGTTTGGGTTTGGGTGTCGGTATTGGTTGTTTTGGTTCTGTCCTTTCTTTAGCTCGGTTGCATAGTGCGGAGTCATTCTTGTTCTGTAGCGGTCGGTGGTGGAAGGGAATCGCGCTTACATTCTGAGGAAGCATGGGTTCATGTAAATTGGAGAAGTTTAATATCAGCAACGAAGGGAAAGCCGAGTGAAGATACTGGACTAGTTTGATGAATGAATTTGAGTTGCCATATACCGTGGAGTCCAAAGTGAGATTTATAGAAGCAATGGACTTAAAGTCTTGTGTAACAGCGTAAGTATGTAACCTGTCCCCGCCGCTGCATCTTCTGGTCATGGCCGCATCACCCCCCAATATCTCCACGTGATATTTCTACTAGGTACACTCACTTGGTCGTGTCTTGTCACGGACGGGATAGATTCGTTCCGGGGGCGTTGCGTGGGGCTGGGAGGGAGCGATGGTTCTGGAATCGCCGCAAGGCGCGGAGTCGGTTTCGGGGTACAGGTCATATTGAGAGTACAATTGCTGGGAAGGAATAGCCGAACAATGGGGTAGTGCCTTAGCGCCTAGAAGGTGCAGCTACTCGGGAGTGGAGACGAAATCGGGAATGGTAGCTTCGATCGAAATTTCTATGCGAGCAGGGATTCTACTTTCGCTTCTATTCTCGGCCGAGGATTTTGGGGCCGTAGTATCATCCTCGGCGCCAAGCCGCCAAGCGCCACCAGGATTTTAGACTCAACCGCGTGGTCAGTTGCTCCCTCCTACACTCACCAGTACACAAACACGCTTTTACGAAAGGCTGGTATTCCGACCTTTGTTGTGGCGTGTTTGTTGCTGCTCTACAATTCCTCCTCTATCCTATTGACACTCTCTCAGTACTACTGGCGTTCCCTCGGTATTGTTCGATTCACAGACGCGTTCAGGGGCGATGCCCCTGAGCTCCAGCAACATTTCACGCGTCAATACAAGGTAAGCTCAACGGCCCCAGCCATTCACCATAGGGTATCCGGCTAACCAGCGTCCCGTACAGAACAAAACTCCTCCTACTCATTCAGCGCTGCGGAAGATAACGTGAACACGAACATGCCAGGTATAAGCGATGCTAACCGCGCCCCGCCCTTATTCACCGTTACTAACCGACGCGTCATACAGACCCAAACTCGTCTCACATATCCGGTCCGGCCGTAAATATATTGAAAGTAGACGGTACGAGCGTTGCTCAGTATTATTCACCGTCTGGCTAACAAGCGCGACGTACAGAACGAAACGCAAAGAAAGGATCTTGGCGCCGGAAACGCGAAATCCAGAAGAGGAAGCGATTGAAGGAAGGCTTGTCCAACAAAAGATGGAAGAGGAAACGAGCTGAGGGAAAGCCAATGAATATGATGACGCCAAACCAGCGTACAGGTGATGAATGCTGGGGTTCAGTATACGGATGCCGCCGGCCAGAAATGAACCACGAATGCTGCAACAAACAACGACTTGAAGGAACACAGCAGGACCTCCTTTGGCGGCGACTTTACAAATACCTACGGGACGTGCGGCAAACCGAGGACAAAGTTGATGACGCTGAAGGGACGATGGTTGCTAGTGTCCTACCACATCCACTTCCGATACTCAAGGGAACGGTCTACCATCTACAGCCAGTTGTTCAAGCCCCCGATCTTGATCACGCAGATTTCACTCTCCCGTTTGCGTTCGACAGCTCGAATCGTTGGATAAACGGCGCACCAACCCTGGAACAAGTGGATGGCTACTTGAAGGCTCCCATCAGAGCGAGAGGCATGTCCGTGGGGGACATAGGTATACTCTTCGCCCAACTGCGGGCGGAGCGTCAGGAGGGGAAGCCGAGTCACCGGTTCCACGAAGTGAAAAGAGCTGTGGATGTACCTCTACCTAAGCGCATGCGTGCCAAACACCCCTTCCGACTCCCGTCAATTTTTGTCCCCGAGTCTACTGAATTTACGTGCAACGCTACACCTCGACATTCCTATGCGGATATCCATGCTGATGAAGGTTGTGGGGTGCTTGCGTGGCCTTTGGGCAGCGTTAAAATCTGGCTTGCCTTCCAGCCGGAAACTCTAGAGGAGAAAGCGATGAAACGGGACGACAGGTTCTTTGGTGCTCTTTTGGAGAAAATGATTCGGGAGAGTGGAGAGGAAGCGCCGGAGAAGCCTCGGCTGGGGGTAGCATCAGAGGCTGTAGAACAACGGGCGTCCCAGGGATTCCACAGGTTCAAGGGCTACCCGCAGCACATTGTCCGGGGTGAAGGTAGTGAGACTGTCTCCCAGTTCGAACAAGCTGGCAGCAGTACTTTTCCTAACTCTGTCTACATTGCTTGCACCGAGGGTGATACTGCTTTGTTTCTTCCACCAGGGTGGAAACATGTGGTCTACACCCTCCGTGGCGGATATCTCGGCGGAGCTACATACGTACCTCTATCGGAACACTTGATCGCGCATGCAGCTGGACTCATGCATGCATTAAACGTGAAGAGACCCAATGTGTTGAAGAAAGGACCATATGACCCAATCACCAAGCTCGCGGTCAAGGCAATCCAGCTGCTCCATAGGATGGAGGAGGTTGTGCAACCGATTGGAACTGATGTCATCGACTCTACGGAAAAGGTTGTGAAACCGATTGGTGCTGATGTCATCGTCTCTGCCGAAAGACTGGAACAGGAAATGGCTGGCGTCTTGATCCACTACGAGGGAAGCCAAGACCTCTTCCAACAGTTGAACCGGCTGGCGGTGTTAGTCGGTAAGCTGAGAGGCCGGGAGCCGAATAAATACCAGCAGGCTTTGAAGACGAAGACGCAGCCGTCACCACTCAGGACACCATCAGTAGGCTCCCGACGAAGTGCTCGGCTAGCTAGACTTGCTACTGAGGGGGAGGGATAATTGAACAATCCACTAGTGCCATAACCGAACTCCGTCTCCTCCGGCTATCCTTCTCTCTTGACAGGAGCTATCAGCCTTGCTAGTCGTTGTCACGTCATACTTTATCACTCTTTGCCACTGTATGCTACGTGTTGAAATATGGAAGGGGAGAACCGTGTGAATGGACTTAAGATACAGAGACTGGAGAGCAGGAGAAAGACTCGAGATATATGCAAGGTAGTTGGGTGCCTTATGCCCTACTGGCTGTGTGCCCGTCATCAGCTCAGCTGAAGCTCAGCTCGGTCAGGTTCATGCAACACAACGTGTTCGTTTTAGACGACGATAGTTGATTCTGTACGGTAAACGACTTTGCCAGGAGGAATCGCAACACGTGCTATTGGAAATCCAAATCAGGATGCTACCAGAACCAAACGTAAATAACGGTTAAGTTTGACAGTATCTTCTCGGGTTGGTATAATGCCATGCTTGTAAGTTAACACCAAAACGCTTGAAAACATCTCCACGCGAATGTGGTACAGAGGAAGCATCTCTCAGTTGACAATACCGTTGCAACCGTTGCAACCTTTGGATCCCGACGAGTTCACCTAGCAAATGTCATTAGTGTGACCCCCATGAAATTGCCACCAGCGATAGTGATCCTGATACGGCATGCAGATAGAAAGCTCAGCTAGACAGCTTGCTAATTATTGAAATTGCTGAAGGGCTGATTGTCCAACTTATGCTACAAACAGTACAGCTGGAATGTTAGAGTCAGGTGGGGTAACACAGCTGGTCGACACCACTATAGCAAGGCTGTGGCGGGACCGTCTTCGAGACTTACCCGAGCAACCCACCGTGGTAAACCCAGTCTACAGAGCTATGGCGAACCCATTCGAAGGGATACCACATCACCAGTTCACGACGATGATCGGGGACGCTGCCACAATAGAAGGTGTGTTCTTAAGCAGACCGGCCTCCGTTTGAAAAGCCTATGCCGGCCGGCCTCGATTTTGGAGGCCTGCCTGGCCGCTTGAGAACACTGAATAAAAGTCTTCGCGAGCTCACTAGGGTCGCTTCCAGACTTTTACTAGTGCGAAAGCTGGAAACAATTCATATACCAGGGCACGGTGAAAGTGCGCCGATCTTTTCAGCTTTTGCACAGACGACCTTGATTTGTCTTTCTCGTCGTGGCGATTCACACTTTCCTTCAAGAAACCCTTGCTCGTCGCTGCGATCTCTCCTTTGCGTCTTGTACACTTCTCTGCGACTTCAGCATTACCTTCAAGGAACTCTTTCTCGTCGCTGCGTTTGCACTCTAAGTTTCTCACTATGCGATTTCGACCTCTCTGCAGGAAACATTTGGGACCGATTCGTGCATGGATTTTGGAATTTCCCACTTTCTCATAGCCCGGACGTTGAAATATGCTTGGAACTAATTATATACTATGTATACCATACATAGCACCCCGGGTGTAGCTCAGAGATACTAGATTCCGGAGAATGCATTACTCAAGTTTGTTGAGCAAACTCCAAACAAACAAATTTTATAGAGAAACATTAAGAGTGAACTTTTGTTAGCGCATGGTTCTACTCGGGTTGCGTACCCAATTAGGGTCATTCGTAGGGTTATCGAGTATCATATGGGATTCTGAATATCACATGGGTTTCACAGGGTTGCTGAGTCTAATCGTCCGACTCATCATCCGCCAATTCCACCATGAGTCGTTTTTTTTTCCTCCATGAGTTGAACCCTCAGTGCAGCGCAGTGTTTCTAAGAGGCTAGGCCTGGCTTGCCTGCATGAAGCCGGGCTTGATTTTCGCTAGTGCAGGCTTGTAAATTGAAGCCCGGCCAGCCGCTAGGCCTCAGAGTCCAGGTCCGGTCGGCCGCGAAGTCTTATGCAGATCTCGAATGTATATGCAGGACGGCATAGGCTCATGCAGGACGGCATATGCTTCTGCAGGCTTTGATATATGCAGGCTTTATATATATGCAGGCTAGCCGTCAGATTGTCGGCCTTGAAAATATAGGCTGGGCCTGGCCGGCCTGCAGATATCTTAAAAGCCTGGCGGCCGGCTGGGGCGCTTAGGACCACTGGTGCAGCGGTTCTTGCTTCGCGATCCCCGTATACCATGGATTTCGCCATAGATACCTTGACGATATCGACAGTCTTGAATCTTGAAGATAAGAATCTACGTGGCCAGAAACCAGTTAGCCACTGTATAATAAGTTATAGAGCTTGAAGTCGAGTGCATCTGGAGCGTGCCATTTAGTGCAATTGAGAGCTTGTAATCGAGCGCACCTGTGAGCTTGAAGATGAGTGCGTTTGATAGACACCGGGAAAAATGTCCATGCGCGACGCGCAGCTCATAGGGAAGCTGTTTTTCGGATGGTATTCCATAGGATATTTAACGCGTGGCACTATGAAGTCCTATGGACCTGCGCCTTGGCTAGGTAACTATGAAACAGGCAAATATCTGCGCTCGATACTATACACAGCACATTTGACTCCACACTTCTAAACGCACTTCATTGCTCACTCCCAAACATGCTCCCAAGTACGCTCCCGATTGTAATCAATTGCACACTCCCAGCCGGCTTGACTTGTGCGCTCCCCAGTACCCTCCCAAGTATGCTCCCAATTGCGCTCGATTGCATACTGCTAGCCTACTTCACTATAAACTCACAAGTACGCTCAATTGCATGCTCCCATGTACGTTCCCGATTGCACTCAATTGCATACTCCCAGCCTGCTTGAGTGTACGCTCCCAAGTAAGCTCCCAAATACGACCCCAAGTACACTTCCAAGTACACTTCCAAGTACACTCCCATGTACACTCATGGGTACGCTCATGGGTACGTTCCCGTGTGCACTCGATTGCACACTCCCAGCGTGCTTTACTGTATGCACCCAAGTAAACTATCAAGAAGTGCTTTTGTGTACAGGTTATCTAGCACGCTTGGATGCAGAGCCTTACTCAGTAGCAGGCGCTAGGCGCTGGGCGGGAAGTGGTGGGTGGAGAGTGAACGGGGAGTGGCGGTGGGGTATAGCGGCCGAAATCGTGACGTCGGTCGATATCATAGTCTGAACCTTATCTTTAGCGTGCCCACCACAACAGGATCTCACGATGTCTTACGGTCATGGTGTTGACCACTGCGGCCTTAGATTCTGCAGGAAAGGTAGACAATTGTATCTTTGGGAGAGCAGATCTCCGACTCACTTTTTCCAGTGGAATCTGCAGCCTGCTTCCCATTGATTTTGCACGAATGTGCGCGTATTCAGTCCAGGACTGATGGTGATGATGATGGCGGTGATGGTGATGGTGATAATTGTGGCGGTGACGGTGATAATCACGATACCGGCGAGGTGGAAGATTGGCTACGTCAAGGTCAAAGCTTCCAGAGACTTCGACCTTCCTATCGACCAAAGCTTCCAGTCTTAGAGTTTCTTATCGGCCAAAACTTCCACAAACTGAGCGTTTTCCATCTGCCCAAAGCTTGCCGTGAAAAATGCTACTCCACCAGCAGCGCGGCTCACCCAAGTGCAGCTCTCTCAAGCACAGGCTCTCAAGTAGGCTCTCAAGCAGGCTCCTAATGATAGTATCTATAGTGTGTACAGTGCTAGCGAAGCCTGCTGCTGGTAGTAAATACTGGCTGAGGTCTAACAACTGCCAGCTGCCAGCGTATATGTTTCCATAGGCCCATGTGCAGATGTCTATGGGCTGACTATAGATGACTATAGACTTTGCGTTGCGCAGGGGTCCACGAGAAGCATTTTATGAGCTGCGCGTGTGCGTGTAGCGCAATATATAGTCGATTTACTTTTTCGCTAATGACATTAGTAGGACCTTACCGTGATTGCAAGTAGACCATTAGCTACAATTGAGGGTATTGAGTAAGAGATAATAGATTCTGTATCAGAAAATTAAAGTAGTAGCAGCGAAAGTACTGAGATGAGCTAACATCTAAAGAATAATATCCGACGTATCAAGAGAAAATAGAGAGTAGAATAAAGTGCATATCGAAAAATTGTCATATAATGTTCGAGAGGATATACTAATTGTATTTGTATCGCTGTCTGAGTTGATGTCTAAAGATCTCTTCTCTCGCCGGAGTAAGGGTCTTCTAATATTGCATATACAAGTCTCAGCCGGAGATGAGTCTCGTATGGCCGGAGACGGTGTCTTGTATGGCCGGAGATGATGATGTCTTGAATGGCCGGAGACGGTGTAGTCTCGTATGGCCGGAGATGACTGTTGACTCTGATACGGGCTGATGGCATTCAGCTGTACTTGTACCCTCATATATATGTGGCCTTATGGCCCTCTTTAGATAGGATACAATCAAGCTTCTCTATCTCCATTTTGAACATCTAATATTCACATATATATGAGTGATTGTCCATGACCAAGGACGTGGATCAATAACCCAACAACGTAGAGAAAAACTCTTCCATAGTACGTAGCGATACCATCGTAATGGAACCAATACCAAAACAAGTAATGAAAAACTCTGCTAAGGTACATTATTATAAATTGAACTATTGATCCGTTCCCAAAATTGACCTTTGCTGAAATCACATATTGAAATCACCAATAGAATGGTTTGGACAAAGATAGCCACGCTCAGGAGAATACCCTAAACCCAATAAGCATGTATGTTACCCTTCTAGCAATTATCGTTTCCTTACCACAAGTTTCCAGTCGACAACCAGACGTACACCAACCACCAGACTAGTTCCAGCGCCGACTTGTTTCGTATTAGACATATCCATTACAGCAGTTGCACCAACAGCAAACCTTCCCAATAAGTTCGCAGTTTCTGCGCCGGTATTTGTACTTAGGTTACCCCACACGACGCCTTCGCTGTACTGTATCATGGTGTAGTCGCTAGAGAGGCCATTACCGGCAGTCTCCAATGCAATGGATCCCGCAAGGATGGACGCAACCGAGTCAGGGAAAGTATGCAGATGGTTGTTCGGGTCGGCGTTTTGCATTGTCGACACCACAACAGTGCAATTGAAAAACCTCCATCCATTATCGTTCTCGGATCCAGAAGAATTTGCTACCCCCTGGAAACTTGCAGCATAGATGCGGGCACAGCGAGGTCCACAAGGATAAAGGCGGTTTTCCAAGATGGGAAAAACCCACATGCTATTGTTATCTAAGTCAACTAACTGTACGACTGCCAAACCCCCGCAACACCTACCTTCCATTACTATATTTCTGCTGACTATCAATATTAATCCCATTTCAAACAGGGTTTTAAACGCCATAACTTACACCTAACCAAGTGATCTCGATTGCTGATGAGCCAGTCTGGACCAAGAGCGTCTGGTTTTGGCCACTTCCGCTGCTGCCTTGCACCATTGGAAATGATTCGCAATTGGGCTCCACCGACACGAAGCGATTTGTCCTATATGACAAGGGGGAATTATTTTCGAGAGCAAACTCTCGAAACTAGATGTAGAGAATCACTGTCAGCTTCGCTACATATAAGGATTACTAATAAATGCCTAGGTGTGGGCATATATACATGATATTCCCACTTTGGATAATCAGCGCGTCTTTGTTCCACGTGAATTTTTGAATAAGAATGCGGGTCACTGGGGCTTTCAGTTCCCAAGCTGATTCCAACTAATGCACCAGGATTAGTCAGAAATGAAAGAGGAGTAACGTAGGCATATAAAGAAAGGCAAACAACTTTCACCGTACGTATGAGCCACTGCCCATCTCTCGTCTTCGGTCGTGACGAAGTCTGACAACACCTGATATAGATTTTCGGTATCAAATATGTCGGCACCTAGAAATTGTAGGTTCAAGGGGCGAAAATCTTCCATTGACGTGATGTTTATAACGCGATTCGAAGCAACCTGAATTACATCGCCAGTATCATAGGAATATGCAAAACCCAAAATGACGGGGAATAAATTCGCAGCCTTCGACAGTTAGTCCTATCCTTGCACATATCCAACTAAGGTTGATTACATAATGCGATCGAAGCGACACCGAGAACGCACAATACTTACCAAGGCAAATAGCACCCAGAACACAAGATAGAGGATGCCAGGTAAATTGCTCTTGCATTCCGCGATCTTTGTGAGAATCATAGTGTAACTTCCAACTAGATCCTTTAGTTCTGTCAAATTATTGGGAACACTCGATACTGCGGTTTCCTTTATTGAACTCTGCCCTTTTTGTCACTATATGAACCGATGGGAAATATGAAGGGCTGAATATTCCACGACTCACAATAAAGTTCAGAGATATGGCGAGTATTGAAGCTTGAATCAGGAAATTGAAAATCCGTTTTTCTTTGGGTTCTGTAACCCCCTTTTTCTCATAGCCCCACAGAATTCCGACAATGATAGCGCTGGACCCAGCTGTAAAAACCCATCTAACAAGTTGTATGGGTCGGGTGGGTCGGGTGGGTCGGGTGTCCATGTCGTATGGTATGAAGATCGTTTGATGGGATCGGGTTTTGGTTAGATGCCAAAACCAGGGCGCTGCATGAACTTATACTTATCAGTTACCGCCATATCTACTCTGTGATAAGGCGGATGCTAGCTATCATCCGGGTGGGTGGAGTGAAACACCCTACACTGGAGATAGAATATCCATGCGTTGTTACTACACAATGTTGGTTGATAATTCTCGATATGCATCCTATGGTATGGTGCAATCTTCAGTCGACAGCCTCTGGTGTGCTGTTTCCAGGCTTGCTTTTTTTTCGGTAAAATCCCAATGTATGTCTCATATTGGGGTAGAGGTCCAATCATTAATTAACATATGGCTGCCTAGTGCCAAATCAGGTTGTTGACAACTGGTCGTTAGTCCATATTCTGCGCTGTTGCCGATACTATGCAATCTAGAATTCCTCTTGTGTTGGTGCTTCGATCTTGAACCTCGTGTTCCAGCACCATATGAGATGCATCAGTAACGTAGCCACTGAATTTCCATCAACGCGTCAATTCATTGTATTTTAGACACTAGAGCGTTTGCAATGATAGGATTCACTTATTATTATACATGTTTCACTCTAACGGCACAGCAGTAACCAATCCTGGTTCTGCATCGAGCATTGCATGTGAATTGTGCTGAAGGATGTCTTGGTATTTTAAGATAAGTGCCGTATTATTTGAATGGATTAGTCATACTCGTAATTAGTAGTGTTTGCATACTTGCCTTCAACGGTGATTTTATTAACTTTAATGTCTTGAAGCCGCATGGCAATCAAATAAAGTTGGATATGGCAGGCCAAAGTGGACAAAAGTGTTCAACATGTTAAGTTGTCAAATTTGCCAGAATGACTGTTGAAACTTGGAACACTTAATGACATACGTCGATGTATCCCAAGGTATGTATAGGTACCCTGGTGTACCTAGGTGTACATCTAAATTTTGAGTCCAAGTAAGATTCAACATTTGTACTCCCGCTAGTATTGAATCTTGAGAATGTAGAAATTGAAGTTGTAAATCAAACGTATGCCCAAGTACAGATTAGTACCAAGGGGTACATCGGCAAAAGTGCAAATCGACTATAGGCTGCGCTACGCATACACGTGCAGCTCATAGCAAGCTTCCCGTGGACCCCTGCGCGACGCACAGCCTATAGTCATCTATAGTCAATTTATAGAGATGTGCGCGTGAGCCTATGGACCTATATACGGTTGGCGGCCGGAGATGGACCGATACCTGCCGTTACTGCGTGGAGCCTTCGCTGTTATACTGGTACTTTACGCACTATTGTTGCGAGTCCTACAGCCTACTGGTGCTATAGAGCCTGCTTGGGAGCCTGTTTGATAGTCTGCTTGATAGCCTGCTTGATAGCCTGCTTGAGAGAGCCGCATTTGAGAGAGCCACGCTTCCGGAGGAGTTTACCGCGGGAAGCTTTTGGCCGATGGAAAACTCTGAGTTTGTGGAAGCTTTGGCTAATAGAAGGCTCTAAGACTGTTAAAGTTTTGACATTGACATTGACGTAGCCAACGTACTTGACTAAGTGCTGTCGGTACTATCACCGTCACCATCACCATCACCATCACCATCACCTTCACCATTACCATTACCATCACCATCACCATCACCATCACCATCATGACGACCAGCCCCAGACCGAATGCGCACACATACGTCCAAAATCGACGGGAAACTGGCTGCAGATTCCGCTGAGAAAACTGAGTCGGACATCTGCTCTCCCCGAGATCCAGTTGTCTACCGTTCCTGCAGAATCTAACGCTGCAATTGTCAACACCATGACCTTGAGGCATCGTGAGATCTTATCATGGTGGCCGCGCTAAAGATAAGGTTCAGACTACCATATCGACCGACGTCATGATTTCGGCCAACATACACCGCCTCTTACCTGCCACACGCCACACGCCACACGCCACACGCCACACGCCACACGCCACACGCCACACGCCGCCCGCCACACGCCGCCGCCTGCCAAACACTGCCCGCCATACGCCACCAGCCTCATGGCTCCCGGTGCCTGGGCGTCTGCAACTCAGTAAGTCTCTGGATCGAGCGTGCAGGAGGATACATGGGAGCATATAGTCAAGTGAGATTGGGAGTGTCTGCCCTCTTGAGAGTGTACTTGGGAGCGTTGAGCCAAGTAGGCTGGGAGTGTACAATCGAGTGGAATTGGGAGCGTGCTTGAGAGCGTGCTCGGAGGTGTACTTGAGAGTGTCTTGAGAGCTTACTTGGGAGCGTAAGTCAAGCAGACTGGGAGTGTGCTATCGAGAGCAATTGGGAGCGTACAATCAAGCAGGCCCGGAGAGTGTCATCGAGTGCAATTGGGAGTGTATTTGAGAGGGTGCTCGGGAGTATGCTTGAGAGCATCTTGAGAGCTTACTTGGGAGCGTACAGTCAAGCAGGCTGGGAGTGTGCCATCGAGTGCAATTGGGAACGTCCTTGAGAGCATGCCCGGGAGTGCACTTGGGAACGTACTCGGAGGTGTAGTTGGGAGTGTACTCGCAGTGTACTTGGGAGCGTCTTGACAGTTACTTGAGAGTGTAAGTCAAGCAGGCTGGGAGTGTGCCATCGAGAGCAATTGGGAGCGTACAGTCAAGCAGCCTGGGAGTGTGCAATCGAGTGCAATCAGGAGTGTACTTCAGAGCATACTTGGAAACGTGCAATGAAGTGAATTTGGCAGTTTTGTTGAATGCAGCATGATGTATAGTATCAAGCGCACATAATCGCATGCGTACGATTGTAATCTAGTCCATGCGCAGGTCCATAGGACTTCATAGTGCCACGCGTCACATATGCTATGGATTATCGTCCCAAAACCAGCTTCTCTATGAGTTACGCGTCGCGTAAGGTCATTTTTCCCGGTGACGGGAACTTCATCCCAGCAAGGTACTCGGAATTCGTGGACGTCTTTAGCAAGACAAAAGCTGAAACGCTAGCGCCACACTTCCCAATTGACCATGCAATTGACCTGGAACCGGGATGCAAGGTGCCATATGAACAGATCTACAACATCTCGGAAGTCCAGCTCCGAACACTCAAGGAATACATTGAGACGAACCTAGCAAACGCCTTCATCCAGTGGTCATCATCATCGTCAGCAGCACTGATATTGTTTGTGAAGCAAAAAGATGTCGGCCTACGACTATGCATGGACTGCCAGAGGCCCAATTCAGCAACAGTCAACAACTGATATCCCCTACGCCTTATCTTGCTGATGATCGACCGAATGTGCGGAACCTGGATATTCACAAAGCTGGACCTAGGGAACACCTATCACCATGTCCGGATCAAAGAAGGAGATGAATACAAGACTGCATACCAGACCCACTACGGCCAGTTCGAATACTGAGTCATGCCCTTCAGATTCACATACGTGCCAGCCTCATTGCAGGCCTTCACTGGGGACTGTCTACAGTCATATTTACGACTGTGTCGAATGCAACCTACAACACATACTGATGTATTCGACCAATGAGATCGAACACGAAGATGATGTACAAAAAGTCCTAGGGAGAGTACGCCCTTTCGGCCTCTATTGCAAAGCCGAAAAGTGCCAATTTGGAGTCTCAAAAATCTGTCTTCTCAGATTTGTCAGCAGCTGTGATGGGGTGGGCTTGAAATCAGACTTCATATCAACCATTGAGGACTGGCCTACACTCAGGTAATTCCGAGATGTATTACTGCTTCTAGGCTTCATACATCTCTACCAACAGTTCATCCGAGATTAAGCCAAGGCAACAACGCCAATCTCCAACTTACTAATGTATTCACCAGCCAAATGAGAATGGACCTGAACAGCAGAGCTTGCATTTCAGAAGCTCCAGAGGCTATTAACCAATACACCGATCCACCAGCACTTAAACCCGCCAAAGCCAATCATCCTCCAGACAGATGCAAGCCGCTTTATAATTGCTGTAATTCTCAACCAGTACGATGGTTTCGGCCATCTCAGACTGGTCAATTTCTACTTACAACACATGCTCCCCAGATGAAAAGAACTATGATGCATATGATTCAGAGCTCACAGCCATTGTGGCAAATATATTGGAATCGCGACACACACTGGAGCGATCCAATCACAGGATCCTGATACAATGCGACAACCAGAGTCTCGAGTCTTTCCAAATATAGAAAGTGCTCTCCCAGACGCAAGTGAGATGGGCTGCAATGCTGTCATCATACGACTTCATTATACAACATCTGGAAAGAACATTACCCTGCAGACAGATTGTCAAGATGACCTGACTACGAAGGCAGCTATGAAAAACCTACTTCAAGACTCATGGCAACCCTGCCAGCAACCTCAGTCAATTCATTGAATGATCTCATACCAGCAATTACGGCAGACTAGGAGACTGATCCAGTAGTGACTGATATGAAGAATACAATTGGTTACCATAATCTGCCCAGAACCAATGGACATGACGGATCCATGGATAAGGATCATGCCATGCGATGGAAAGCCATCATGGGAGCTCTCACCTTCGAAGGGAGATTAGATGTACCAGAAGCACTCTTCAACCAAGTGAAAAGTCCTTTCTCTGATAACCCTGAATCTGTTAACTTTGAAGCTATTCAAATTACTCAACTCGTATTTAGAGAGTTCTATTGGCAATTACTAGACACCACAGCACGGGAGTACATTGTCGGTGGAGCAGTATGCAATCAAATCTATGCACCACGCCATGAACCATATGGAACTACTGTACTCTAGCCACAACCGCAACACCCCTGGAAGTAAATTACTACTGACTTGGTCCCTGACTAACTGGAATCAACCAACATGGGACAAACTGGGGCTTTGGTCATAGTCAACCAATAAAGTAAGATGGCAATCTCTGTAGTACCCTGCAGACAAGATATCGACTGAACAGAATTAGAGCATAGGTTTTTCAAGCATGTGATCTGCATGTGTGGCGAACAAAACAACATTGTCACAGATCATGGAATGCAGTTCACCAGCTGATTCTGGACTTGAGTTTGCTATCAAATGAGTGTCTACTACCGACTCCTGACTGCCTTCCACCTGCAGACTTACGACCAGACTTAGTGGCAGACCCAAACAATGGAACAGTCCCTTTGAGCCTCCAGCAACTATGAGCAAGACACCTGGGTGGTACTCATTCCCTGGGCAGATTTTGCCTACAACACCTTGGTGCGATCTGTGACTACGATGCTGCCACTCTGCACCACGTAACATCGGAACCTTGCCATACAGTTCAAAGTAACGAAAGCATCAAATTGCAAGTCGGAGAACCCTGTGGATGCTACACTTGGCGGATTGGCAGAGACACTTTGGAAACTTTGTGAATACATCCTGGAGGCCCAGCAGCAGCAAACAAAGTATAGCAGTGGAAAAGAAATTACGTTTCAAATTGTAGACAATGTGTGGCTCACAACCATGTACTTCCGAACAACTAGGCCATCTAACAAGCTGGATTAGAAATGTGCTGGACCATACACTGGGAGTAAAGTCATCAATAGACAAGCTTACAATTTAGACTTGGCAAAAACAACGCCGAACTGAAACATATTCCACTTGTCACAACTTGATTGATAAATACCTCATGTTCCACGCTAGCTAGCCAATCTACCTCTACAGATTATCATGGACAACTCAAATCAATGGGAAGTTGATCGTATCCTTCTTTCTGTACAGTGATATTGGTAACTCCATTACTTCAGTCACTGGGCCAGATACAGAGATGTGCGTACAAATTTGGAGTTACCAGAAAACCTCACAATTGCTCAGGGGCTAGTGGCCGATTTCCATCACAACCATCCTGGGAAGCCATGATAGTAGTGGAAAGTGATCAATTTGGCTTTCATTTTTTCATTTTTTCATTCTTTTCTTTTACTTTTCGATTGGATGCAGTCCAGTACCAATGGCCTTGGCACAGGTTGCAGCCTACAAAGTGACAACCTTAAATAGGCTGCTTGTGAGCATCATGTTCCTTACAGAGCATCTTACCATATACACATTGGATGATAATTACTCTGACTCTGTTGGCAACTGGATTAGTGCGAGTACAATCTATTCACTTACATAGCCGGATGTTGGCTGACATGCCCTTATACCTTCCATTTCTCAATTTCCTTCTACTTCCCCTTCCAGTTCTAATTTCCATTATCAGTCGCCTTCCCTTTCCCCTTCCCATTATTTCGTACCTTCTCTTTCCCAGTTCTTTTGACGCTGCCATACATGTCCTCCTCATCCTCACTGTCATCAGGGCCATTGGAATCAGCCAGACAGCTGCTGCCACCACTCAGCACTCTGGGATATGCCCAGTTCTCATCATACTCATCTTTATTGATTTTCTCATCCAACTTTAGTGGTCTTGCTGTAAGGAATTCGCCTGGCTTGTACTCACAGCATCTTGGTGGCACAATCTTTCAACAAAATAGTCACTACTGAACAAAGAGAAATGCTTGCCAGTGTTTGTGATCATCCCCAAGCTGAATGACTGTGGATTGGAGTGATTCACTTGATCCCCCAAGGCACATCAGTATAAACTACATCTCCTTCATTGAATTAATATTGCTCATTGTACCTACAAACCCAAAAACTCAAATGAAGGTTTCCCTGGAATAGGGCATTGCTTTACCGTTCCAGAGGGTTCCTGAAGTTGTTGCTATGCTGTTATCAAGCATCATAACCAGTGTACCCAATTTTGCGAATGTGACAACAAGCACTTGACGAACAGTTCACACTTTCTTTGCCAATTTCATCAATCATTACTCATGATACTACAACGTCACCCAATTTGATTTGTTCTTGCGACGAAGAAAGTACTCGCCCTATATGTTTCTTGAAGTGTATAGTTCATGTTTTAGAAAACCCTCATGGCTTAATTTGACCCATGACAGATATCATATAGAAGTGGTCTGTGATATATAATGTGTTGATACAAGATCATCAGTACCTGGTAATCGAACCATCGTGGGGGGGTTATGCATCATCACAATTATGATATCAAGCATTTGAGATCAGACTTCAGTAAACAATCAGTTCAATTGCATTTATCACTTTTATAACATATCGACGAAACCTAGAACAAAGCAGCACACAATGGACATCCTATTTCGAATCACTGACCCCAGTTCTAACTTCTCAGCAATATCGGACCCTATACAATTGTACCTCCATCAACTAATGCCCTATTCTCAATACTAGTCATGTTGGTGATGCTGGTGATGGCTTTGCAGTTGCTGTTGCCGTTGCCGTATGGGATGCGCTGTCTGCCTCTGGCGGTGGCAGACTCACACATATGGAGAACAGCTGAGATTCGCATGCTAGCTTCAGTATCAGCAATAAGGATGCTGAGGGAATAAAACGAATTGTCGGGCTGCTCTATGTCCTCCTTCGGGACATAATCCAGAAAGTCCTTATCGATGCTGCCCTGATTGTGGTGAGGTTGTGCCATCACTGTGTCCAGACTAGTTGTATGGATTCTTCTGCAACTCATGCTGCAGCTAATGGCAATCTTTTTGACTTGAACAACTGGCGAGGAAGAACAAAAATTCGCATCGTGTTGGCAAAATTTATCTCGGCATGCATTATTAACCCTGGGATTTATTTTCCTTGTATCCCACTTCTATTATGTTCCATCTCCTGGACCAAACTCTGGTGGGACCATAAACTCACCAGTGTTCTAGGCCGACAGGTAATGGTGGATGACCGTCGCGGTGTGGTGAATGATTGTCCCGTTGATTTTATCAATCAATGATCTATCGTTCATTTGTATTTTTGGCATACCAGAGAAGTATGTCTGGTGGATACACCCCACAATTTTACTCAGTACACATCAACACTTGCATTCCTAAATTGATCCTGAAGATACCGATTAAACAACAAGGGAACTTTGAAATTACCTCACGAATGTGTGTGGGGCATGTAAACCAGTCCTTGGACCATAGCCAGGCTACAAGTATCCAGATCCCTGTAGGCGACTGAATTTAAAATCTGTTAAGTGAGTCAATTGAGGACATGCAGCATGATACAATTTCTGCACTTGAGTATGTACTCTTTGCAAGAGTCTGTTGCACAATGTTGGTAATGAAAACAATCTTTTAGATAATTCATTAACCACTGAAATGTAGGCATTTGGAGGGTTAGAGTTTCTCTGGGCTGGATAAATCCTGGCGATTTCCTACTGCCATCATATATGACTCTGGATGGTCTTCACCAGATTTGTGGCACAGAAATTCAGAAACATCGCATGATTGATAAATATAGGGTTCACACAGGCCATGACCATCGCCGGAATGGCTGACACCACTCTCTGGGTAAGGAAATCCTGCAGTGATGATGAGCACTGTCTAGTCGTCGATACAGAGCTCATATTGCCAGAGATTTCCAGCTTTCCATGCAATCAGCTACTTACCAGCGGCATTTAAATCCTTCCTGTAGTAAATATATACATTAGTGGACAGATTCAATTATTGCAATTTGTGATATAATACCTTCATAGATGCCAGCGGCTTAGGCTCCCATGTATCTGCTTCCTACCGGACATGATAGACATCCCGACACTTAGGATGTTGGGGTGGCACTAATGTGTGAGTTAATTGAATTGCCACAACTCGTTTTCCAAGTGTTGACATGAAGGAATCTGTGGATGGCGACTTGCCCTTTGCATTCTTCAATAGTTGTCGAAGAGGCTGGTTGTCAGAATCGGAAGCGTCAACATGACAATCATTGTCCATGACGGGTATCGTTCTGAGATAGTCATTGAGCTCCTCATGCTGCATAGATCATCTCCTCCTCCTGGTGCTGGAAGAAAGAGGAGGAAGAGGAGTGGTGTGGCGCCTTGTTGGGGTGATTGAAAAAGGTGGTGAGTGATCAGTACGAAAATTATAAGAAGACACTAAAGGAAATGTGAATGCATGTAGAGTATATGAATTAATGCATTGGGTAAAGGAAACAAAGTGTTGATATGATTGAAGGCATCTTTGTAATGAGTGTTTTTATTCTATCGATGAATCCAGGATCTTGGCTTGCCCCGACACCCACACTTCCAACTCCTTCGATGGACTGGAACTCCATATGGAAAATGGCAGGTGACATGCATTTGACAGGGTTGTTGATTGGCCTCGGTTGACGGGAATTGATATTGCAATCAGCTGGAAACCCTCAGGGTTTCACTAATCATTCAGACTAACTTCAACTTGTTGAACATACCAGACTACAAATTACATGATACTTATCCAAGGAGTCCAATCACTCGCACACGGCCTTTCCTCAAAACAATTATTTTAACAATTATTCCCAACATTGTGAAATCTCAACACGGCCGTTTCTGCAAGAATATGAATGATGTACTAATAAAATAACTTAAACACCAAAAAGAGTCCCAAAACCTGACCAAAAAACTCCAAATTATTACCCAGCCATCCACCCTCCAGAAGTGAAAGAAAACTACTCACCTGCAACCCAGATCCTTGAATAACCGTCCAGCTAGTGCATTCCATCCTTAGAACAAATAATTTGCAGCTGGGCCGCGACTTGTACTCTTCTTTTTGGCCAAAGAGCTTGCGGCGGAACAATTCACAATCTGATCTTGCTGACATTGCCAAGCCATATCATCATCAGTATTACAGCTTTGCGAGTAATCAGCCAAGAGACTAAGAGCACCATTTCAGATGACTTACTGGTATCGCTGCTGCCTGGTAATCCTCTTGTGAAGTGTAAGTTCAAAAATTTGGACATCTAGTATCATTGTCGGAAAGCTTCAAGGATTTGGACACCACGTCTCAGCAAAATCATCTGGTGCCTCCCCGATATTGTTGATTATATCCTCGGCTGCAAGTAGCAGGATGTTATCCTAAGCAAGGTAGTCGCTGCCACCATGCATAGGTGTCTGGCCACAAACTGTGCCATCGGCTTGTTGGCCACCATAAATGATACAAAAAAGGGTTGGGTTGCATACTTTCCTTATCACCATGAGCCATTTGGCAGCATTATTGTTATTGAAGATCCGGGCAATATTACAGGAATACAGATCTCTATCTCCAATGGGCACCTTCCGGCATTGTGGATTCTCTTGGATTGTCCAGCGGAAGTGTGGTAAACCGGCAATTGACTCATTCATGATTGACAAAATGGTCGCATCAATGATTGATGTAACAATTAGAAGTATTGATTCATCATCCCCCAGGCAGTGCCATGAGAATAACTGACTATTGATTTCACCCAACCTCTTCCCAGCAATGTAGGGATCCACATAGGCAATGGTAAAGGTATATAGCTCAACAAGGAAATTGGACAAGGAGTCACAACAAAACCTTTATGGGCAACCACCTATGTCCTGAGGATTCTTCCTCCTAGTCTTCTGGATTTACACATCATTTGCAATAGGAAAAGAAGCATTGGGGCAATCAAAGACATTCCAATGTGCACCGGGTTCCTGTTGTTAGTGAGGGTTTCTTGACAGTATTCTTCCTTTGTCGAAGGCCAACCTCTGCGAAGTCATCCAGTGCTTCCTTGAGTGTCTGACCATCAAGAATAGTCTTGTCTGCCAGGAACCATTTCCAAAGAGGCCTTTTTGACTCCAGGTCACTGAATTGAGTAACCCAACGATCCATTAGGAGATCCCATTGCTCGTGGCACGCACCTTGCTCCTTGAGGATTCTTATGAACTGGGCAATCTACCAGACACTCTCCCTCATGTTATTATCTATCTGTAGTATTGTCAAGATTCCCTACTCCTACCAAATCCCCATGGTTTCTGCTGACCATTTGATGACTCCAACACCAGTATTCTCAGCCCTGACCAGAATTTGGGGACGCAGCCTTTGGGTTGTATTCAAATCTGCAAGGATTGATTGTGGCAGCCAGAAGGCATCATATTACATTTTTGTATCTCAATGGTGGACAATGATTGAGTAGTAGATAACTCAAGCTTGTTCATCTAAACAAGCATTGAGAGTGTTGAATATATAGTTAAGGGTGATGTGACGCAGTTGCACAGGTAGGAAGGGTGTGTCGAAGGTACTGGAGATACTAAGTACAGTCGGCAGTCAAGGCGAATATATATATGGGCTTGGAGAGTGTTCATAATCTGGCGACATCATCCTGGCTGCAATTCGGCTACAAGGACATTTGCTTAGCATTGTCTAAGTGCTCTGATTCGTCCACTGAATGCTTAAGTTCATCACAAAGACAACCTAAACCATGTTTTGCAGTCATATCTCATTCCATTGTGATTGTTCTACTTCTTGTACGCCTCAATGAGGCTGCTAGGTTGGTATCTAAGGAGTATGCACAGTTCATGTCATGTACGAACTTGACAATAAGGGACAAGTATACATCAGGCATTGCATATAGAAGGGTCATGTGAGGATGCAAAACAATCGCCGTGATGAGCTGAATGCAGATGCAGTATGATATTCGAAATGCATGGGATTTTGAAATTGAGAGAGCAGTTAAACACTTTGCAAACAGATGATGGGGGATGAGAGAAATCCTACCAGAGTGTTAGAACCACTTATTGGCAAATGTACATTGAGGTGCTGCTATTTCTGAGGATCAACTGGCTTGAAATGGGGTCTGTAGTTAACAGACTATCAAGACACTTCTTAACGTTGCTGCCACATTCCATTTTGCTAACACAACATGGATCTTTGTCAACAGTGTGGTTACTGCTTACAGATGTACTTCTACATTGGTGATTAAATCACTCAGCTCCGTCACAACCACAATGAAATGATCTTATACAGATCAGCTGAACAACAGCTAGAAAATAGTTTTCGGATTGAGCTCGATAGAATTCTACTTCCATTGATTCATTTACCACATTGTGACCATTTTCTTCACCCTTCTGACCATGATTCGAACAAGGCAAAAGCCACCAGTCCGACTGCCTGCAATGATCCAGAGCAACGTCCAGTGTGGACACATATTGATGGTGCTCCACACTTGGACATTTGACAAGCAGGCAGGTCTCAATGTAATGAGTGTTTGGTTATCTTCGTGGATGAAATGGATCTATGTTCACCATTTTCTTGCAACGAGGAGTATCCATTTGAAAACTGGCGCGTCACGTATAGTGTTAGCAACTAGTCAGGGTAACCCTCCAGCGATCCAGGTTTTGACTGGTGGTTCGGTGCTGTTCGATTTGTAACCAGGTGAAACCCCGACCTGCGTTTTCTTTGCAGGTTTGTTTCCCAGACTGGTTATAACCCGTTGTTGTTTGGCCGGGCTGTACCTGGACCGCAGGTCCATTTCACGGTTCCTCCAAATTTCCTCCAAATGTCACTCTAATAAACTATTTCAGTTCTGATAGTATCATGTCATGATCAGTACGCAGATTGTGCAGTTTCAGCTGCTCTGATACCTCCCGCTGTCAGATTTGCGATCGGACCAATACTCGATGAATTGCTGTGAAATTAAGCAATATTTTGCCAGACATTTGCAGGTTTTCGATAGCAACTCAACAAATATTGGTCTGATCGCAAATCTGACTGCGGGAGGTGAAAGAGATGCTAAATCTGAACAATCTATGTACTGATCATGTCATGATACGATCAGAACTCAAATACTTAATTGGAGCCACAATTGTAAACTTGAAATGCCGGGTTTTTGGTGGTAAAACCGGCACATTTCCAATGGGCCGGGTTTTTCATGTGGTAAGACCTGTTGCCACGGTCCGGTTTCGGGTGGAACCGTTCCCGCAACCGGCCCGGGAATTTGGACCCATTGCTAACAGTAGTCACGTACAACTTACGCTGAGCTGCTCACAATGAGCTTTGAGGAACACCACGATGGGAATCGTCAATAACTTCACTTCACCCTACACTTTATTCACGCTGTTCAACGAAATGTTCTACACGATTGGCATCAACTCTTTGCTGGCATACTGTAAAACAATCATTTGGCCGCTCCAAACAACCTTCGCAACAATGATTACACATATTTCTTTCACTGCCATTCTGTTGAATCCATCAAGGTCATTATGCAACAGCTGGCATTCAGTGACCGTATGTCATATGCTCCAGCCCAGCAATTCAATGATGCTAAGAAATGAATCTAGTCGAATGCGAAATCAAGTAACGGTTGGTGGTAGTGTTAGCAATGTGTCAGGGTAACACGCCAGCGGTCGGGGTTGAGACCGGAAAAGCCCATCGGTTCAGTTCCTGACCCATCTAAAATCCAAACCCACAGCTTCTTGGCGGGCAAAACCCATACTCGTACCCTGCAACCCACGGGTTTTGCTGGGTTTTGCACGCCCCGTCAGTTACAATCACTGGTTGTCTTTTTCGAGTTTTTCTATTTATGGTCACAGTCAGATATGTTACTGTTATCGGCAAAATATTTTCTTTGGTACATCATTCTCTTTATTTGTTTCATTGGTTGTCGTTATAATCCAAACAAGGAGAGACACGCTCCCTGCTACATCATGAAGTTGAGTGTGCACGATACTTCATCTTGCATCATTAGTAATATTTAAGGTCCAGAACACCCATATCAATAGTGATGGCGGTCATTGAGCCGGAGATGGATTACTTTTCACCTGCGACTGCGCCGACAACATTTGAAGAGCTGATGGAAATACATGATAGTGTCAGTGGAAAATCTCAATGCTGCAAGGAACATCACAAGTATAAAGTAGCCACATAATATTAGCATACGGGAAACCACCATCTCAGATATGCATATTGGCTCTCACATCCGACGCGATACCAGATTTCCCTCGGATTAAGATCTCGAAGCCTGTTCAACCCATACGCTGTTACCCCTGCACATTTCCTCTCTCCATAATTTCCATACAGGAAATGGATTCCGATGAACATAGTGTATTGGCTTGTAGGTAATCTGTACACTACTTGTACAATACGTAATTATTGACGACATCTCTCCACAAAACGTTATTGGTGTATCTATCATAATACGTGTCAGGATTTGTTTTAATCCAGTGACTACATTGTGAGACATAATGATTCGTCTGGCCATGCGCAACGGTCATATGGGCTGTAGGAACATTCTAGACTCCCAACCGAGTTCTTTGACAACTGATCAACGCGATATCTTCCTGCCTCTTACAGATAAGTAGAAAAGTGCAATCTGAACTCGAGATAAAGTTTACTCTCAAAGTCTCATTTAGGGATGGCATATGAGGCATAGATGGGGCGGTCAATACCCAACGTGAATCTGTATGGATGACCACCATCATGTTGTATTCATCCATACAACCAACTACATTACTCTCTATTCAGACCGGTGCACATAGTAACCATTTTCAACATTGCTTATGGTTAGTGTTAGCAACGGTTCCGGGTTACCCGGAAAACAGGGGTACCCACCGGGTTCGGGGACGGGTTCGAACCCGACCGCAGTTCCATTTTACAGTTTCTACAACTTTTGGCTAAAATTAAGTATTTGAGTTCTGATCGTATCATGACATAATCAGTACATGAATTGTGCAGCACTATTGGCTCTTTCACCTCCCGCTTTCAGATTTGCGATCCGACTGATATTCGTTGAGTGGCTGTGAAGTCAACGCTGAATTTAAGCGACATTGGCTGGTTTTCGATCGCGACTCAATGAATACTTGTCGGTTCGCAAATCTCAAAGCGGGAGGTGAAAGAGCGACTAAAATTGCACAATCTACATATTGATCATGTTGTGATACGATCAGAACTCAAATACTTAATTGGAGCAAGAAATGTTGACTTTTGTGGAGCGGGTTTTGAGTGGGAACCCATTGCAACGGTCCGGTTCCGGGTTGGAACCGGACCCGGAACCGACCCGGGAATTTCGACCTGTTGCTAACACTACTTATGGTAGGTCATGAAAATCGAGGAGAATGAACTGGATATGGCAAAGTGAGCAAGTTGGGTTATATTAATGAAAATTAGTGTATGGATCTATATGCAGTCAAATGCCAGCTGAAAGTGCTGGAATGTCACAGTGCTACATTATCCATCACTTAGAGAACATGTACTTCAGTTGATCAGAAATTCATATGCAACAAAGCTTTTGCATGCAGCTGAGTATTGATACAAATTGTACATTGGTTGTCAATAACGACTACATGATGATTTGTACACAATTATTATCCATAAAACAACAGTTAAGACATGTTTAGGGTGAGTGTGAATGGAGGGTCAACGATTTTGGGTCTTGTAAGTACATTGATTGGAAAGCAAGTAGCATGCTGTTGTTCATAACACACGTATTGGCAGCCTAGATAGGCAAAAGACAAAGCGACAGGTATACAGCCCAATGCTGAAAATGAGAGTCAATGGAGTGATAATGATTTTTTGTTTGGCGTGAATGTTAATTGGGAAGCGATTTGTACGCAGTTATGCATAACCAGAGTATTGGCAGCGTTTATAGCTGAAAGAGAAAACAATGCGGTAATAGCCCCAGTCCCAAAATAAGCGTCAATGGAGTGTAAATGATATTTGGACTTGTAAGCAACTTCATTGGAATGTGATTTGCTCGCTGGTATTCATAATCAACAGATTGGCAACGTTTCCAGGCAAAAGAGGCCGTGACATGGTAAAAGCCACATTCTGATACTGAGCATCAATGGAGCGTCAACGATTTTTTGCATTGTAAATCAGTTAGTTGGAAAGCGATTTGCTAGCGGTTCTCCATAACCAACATATTGGCAGCCTTTCTAAGTAAAAGAGCAATTGACATGGTAACAGCCACATTCTGAAAATAAGTGTCAACAGAGGGTCAACAGAGCGTCAACAATCTTGGGTGTTTCATCTTGTACATTCCAAGGGTGGTGCTACACAATTTACCCAGAATCAACATAATGGCAACTGTTATGAGCGAAAGATATCGCGACATCGTCATATCCCAGTCTCACAATGAGCGTCAACAGAGCGTCAACGATTTATTGTATTGCATCGTGTATAATCCAAGGGCTGTACTACGGCATTTACCCATAATCGAAGTATTGGCAGCCTTTATAGGCAATCTCGTGTGTGTCTGTAACGGCACGGCTGCATGTGACGTGTCCAGGGCCGGGTAATACCCGCTTTATACAGTCGGCTCGCCACGAGCCTTAGATCTCTAGCGATAATCTTATCTTTATACTACTCTACAATATGGACATCCACGTTTGCAACCGTATCTACTGATATACCTTCCTACGAGGCCATACACGGGCGTATGACTTTACATTATTATCGCTCTTTAATTTCAGATACGTTTCGCATCCGGGATTTGATGAATTACCCCTTTCCGACGCGTCACAATATGCGCGATATAACATACAGATTTGGGAGCACTGATTGCATCAGCGAAATGTCAAGATATGTCTATCGAATTGAGGTTAACGGTAACAGAGTGAATCTCATGGGGATTCCAGAGGCCAATCGGCCAGAGACGTGTCGTGACACCTAAGAACGAGTAATTGTCCGGATTTGACAGCAACAGATTGCAGAAGCAAAGATGCTTGATAAGTACACCCCCTTGAGTTTAACGATTGCAGAGACAGTCCGAGTTGATTCCAGAGGCCAATGATCCAGGAGACGCGTCAGTGACCGAGTCAGTCAAAGTCAATTGCAACGAATTCATACGAGAACTCGACGGCTATCAATTGCGGGATCAATGTGATCAGATAAATTATCATCCAATTGAGACAATTGACGATGACAGGGAGGATTCCAGATCACATACGTCCATGAGAGTCGCGTCACCGGCAATGCTGAAGCCAATCCTACTTCAGCCCACCTGCATGATACCCAATTGACGATAAACGGGCACATACCTCGAAAGAAGTGCACCTCTGGTGAATCTTGGCGGATTGACGCAATATGCACCATTCACATCTAGCGATGCCACCGATGGCAGTTCCAATCGCAATTTCCTTCTGCAAGACTCAATGGGATCACGGACGTACAGACGACACCAGGTGTTTACCGCCGCGGTTACGGAAGTCTTACACGGCTATATAGGTCAGCGGCTATGCAATGCTACAACTATGATTACCGATTTCTTTCGTCAATTGATGTGTAGAGTTGAGGAAGTGGAGCTGCAATCGCAGATCGTGTGGCAGCTCTGAATGGGAAGCATAATAACCCCGAATGTTCTATAGTGGCTAGCAGATACAATTCGCGATTACCATCATCAACTTTCACCATTTGCACCTGTTTGGACGACCGAATCGGATCATTGTGAGGAGAGAGAGCCACATGCACCAACTCTATTCAATTTCATCAAATGTACGCCAACGAGGGAATATGCATATGTGCCCATACGATGGCATACGAAAAAGGTTTTTAGGAATGCAATGGAGATGATTTGTATTTGTAGCCGGGATTCTCAGGATCCACGGGGCTACCAGAGGATGGACCGTCTGGGCACTTTCAGGTGACCAGCTGATTCGGCATGTATTTAGCGCAAAGAGGTTCAATTGATTTGTCGTATCCCCACATGGGGATGGACAGTTATTTGGTTGTCAGACAGTCACAATTGGGTGTGACAAGTATGTAATTCGCTGATCAAGCTTATTCGTACAAATTGGTGGCAGCTGCGGTGGAAGCACTGTGTGAGCTGGAAATTGAGTTTGGATTGCCTTAGTACAACTCCAAGAATCCTAGGGTCGACTTGCAAAGTATTTGAGTTTTGGCTCTGCGACCCCAGGGTGAGCCGAAGAGGTGGCAGCGGACCGGGCAGGCCATCAGGTATGCCCCGGGAATGTAGATGGATCACGGCTAGGGAGGAGGCGTGTTCCGAAAGAGGCGGCAATGTTCCAGATATTCAAATACTTGGAGCCAATGTCTTTGACAATCAACTGGCCAGTGAGAAGGTCGTTTGGATGTTCATCCTAAGAGTGGGAGTTCGTATAAGGCTGCCGGGAGTGACCGTGGAAAGCATCTCTAGTGGTGAGATAGGCACCAGGCACTGGACGGGTGAGCAGGGAGCAGTGGCAGCAACAGCCAGAAAGAGGTTCCCAAGGGTATACCTGTGTACACGCCGTCGGCACACCGAGACACGAAAGGAGTACTGCACGGTGGGGCTTGGCCCTATTGAGGAGAATCGTTTTATATCCGGGCTCCTGGAGATTTCTTCATGTTGAGCCATATCTATTATGAATTGAGAACTAACGTTTGTAGATGGAGCCGGCACCACGACAGATGGTGTCTACAGACGATGGAGGACTTATCCAGCGATATCTGGAGATCTCGTGGAGGTTCAGCAAAGCCAAGGCGGAGACACTCCTGCTGCATCGGTCAATTGCAATTAACTTGGAGCCCGGCTACAATTTGCAATATGGGCGGATTTACAACTTCTCACAGTTAGGCGGAGCAATATTCACACAATTGTGTGGATTAAGATCACATGCTCATGAGGCCGGATCATGGATTTGGACTTAAAGATCCTATGCCATATGGACAGATCGATGAGTGGGTATTTTCTTATGATGGACAATATGTCAACGGATGGATTATGGGACTGCGATGAAGAGTCCATGGAAGGCGGACATTATGGCGGTCAGTAACGATGACCTTTAGAGAGCTTACCGAGTTACAGGAGAAGATACACAATGCAGCCCATATGAGTGCAGTTACGCACATGGTGGAAACGAAAGGCTTAAGTGAGACGGATTGCGACCAGATGGAAAGCGGCCGGAGATAGATCGCAGCCGGAGATGGATCGCGGCTGGAGATGGATCGCGGCCGGAGATGGATCGCGGCCGGAGATGGAACGCGGCCGGAGAACGATTGCGGCCGGAGATGGATTACATGAGAATGATCCTGTCCGGAGATGGATCGCAGCCGGATATGGATCGCGGCTGGATATGGATGGATGACAGGAGATGGATCACGGGAGACGGATGACAATCGATCTCCTTCCTATATGCATATATTGAGGTTATGCGAAGTTTTACCTTCTCGAGATCACGACTTGGATTTCATACTATGCAACCAGGCAGTAACAATGGAACGCAGATATGCAGACATACGATGTACCGGTGGCATGGTTCCACTGAGCACAATTCAGAGCACCATTCAGTGATACCGAATTATGCAGCTACAAGCCAGAGTTCCAATGCGGAATATGATCCCAAATAAGATCCCGAGTCACTACTACAACGCCGATACCGCACAAGCCGTACAAGATTAATCTTTGGCAGAGCAACGAACTTTAAAGAAGGGGATGACAGTGCCGGATTTGCAACAACCCTTAACGCGAACGACCTCCGTACCGGAAGTGCAGGAACGAAGCATAAAACGCATTCACCAATAGAGAAGACTAGCAATGGCGAAAACTGCACACAGAGAATTGATGGCAAATGCACCGACAGATGAATCAAGGAGCCGCAGACACAAGGAACAATCCCAGATGAGATCCTGACTCAGTCTCGGCGATCCCGACTCAGTCTCGACAATCCCAAGAATACACCGCTGCTACTAGAAATCAACTTCAGAATCATGTCTTACCAACCTATATGGCACCTGAAGAAACTGAAATAGATTAGTCGTTGGTAGAGCTATAACGTACAACTGGGGGATGACCTTACTGGAATCAAAAACAACCCCTACTGCAAGCAATCACCGTACCGGAAGCGCTGGGCGGAAGAACCTTTTAGCGCACTTACCGGCAGAGAATCGCAACTGAGGATGAGTCGATGAGTGTACCTTGGAAAAGATAACTAGCAGAGTCAACAAGCACTTGGAGAACAGTCAACCAGATGAAACGACAAGTGAACACAGAAAACGACTACGTGGATACCCAGATAAGTGACAGCAAGCACACCTGGAGAAGGAGCAGAAAGCATACCCGGAGGAAACCCGGCGAGCGCAACGAGCAATTGGAGATGGGATGTGCACCAAGCACAGGGCAGATGTCAAGTGTACCTACAAGTGCACCGAATTGGAGGATGATAAGTGCAACTGCAAGAGCACCGGAGAAATGATGGGAAGATTCAAGCGAGTTTGATCTATGCCGAACGAGTGCATGTATGTCTACTGAAGCAGTTCCGAACGAGACTGGAAATGATCTCCAAACGTTCTATATAGTCTACCAAACGGCATTGGGAGCGACAGTCACCATGTGACATCGCAAGAGACAGTCACCGAATGACATCATGTGAGACAGATGAGACAACTACCAAGTGATTATCACTGAGATTTCGCAGCGACCAAGATCACGGTCGAAGGACTCCAAATTGGGATTGAATAAGAGTATTATCTGGAGCCCTCTACCGAAGGCACCGACTGGGATGTTTACCAACCGGCTTACCAAACGAATGCCGAACAACAACACTGGAGGCCTATAAGCCTGCATCGCCGAGGCTGAAGGAGGATGAATATAACAACTGATGGGCACCGTGTGAAAGCCACCGGCTGCAAGAGATGATATCAGATATCGAGGCTGACCCACAGAGCTATGCACGAGGGTCCGTAGAGCGCAAGCACATGTGAATATATATATGGTATGAATGTCAATTTCAAGAGATGCTTACGAGATAGATACGAGGTCATATATGATTGACTATCACCGAAGGCTATGATACCGAGAGCAGAAGATAAAATCCATGCTGAGAACTTCCAAAGCAGTAATAATGATCACTGATGGGCAGGGCCTGTGGAGTTCACGCGGAATTGGGAGAGCTCGAGTGCTAGCGCATTTGAAAATAAGGTGAGTATGACCGGTTACTGCAATGGTTACAAATTAGATATACCGATGCAATCGCGGATAGGGATGCCGATGGCGATGATGAGCAGCTAGCGGAAGCCACCATCGATGCCGCCGAGTCAAGACGAGGCTCTTACAATGATTGGGGATTTCACTGAGATTATTGGGTCTAATTCCGACAAGGACCTACGCTTCGTACAAGCTACGAGTGCGAGAATTGATGGTCGGATGTTGGATGGCTAATCGGATGCCGAACATTCCGGAAGTGGTGATATGGAGGACAGGGTCACTTTGGATGTTGCTTCTTTCTCTTCTCTTTACTTCTTTACTTCTTTGGATCTTGGCCCAGTACAAATGGCGTCAGCACAGGTTTTTACCACCTCCGGAGATAAGTCAAGTGGACGTGGAGTTTCCCCGCGCGCCGGATCCACCGAATGGCTACCACATGGTACTGTTCAGTTGTGGGACTTATGGGTTCGTACGTTTGCGTACGTTGAACGGTTAGTTTTCTTTCATTTCCTACTCTTGTACCGGTTTATGCAGCCCAGGCGGTCTGCATCTAAAGAGGGGGATAATGTAACCGCACGGCTGCATGTGATGTGTCCAGGGCCGGGTAATATCCGATTTATATAGTCGGCTCGTCACGAGCCTTTGATCTCTGGCGATAACATCAGCAAAATGTAAATCGGTCCGGAAGCCACACGCAAACCTCCCAGACACTCCGGTAGACCTCACCGGTGCTCCAAAGTGATTCCAGATGCTCCCAGGCCCCCCTGGAGCTGAGCAAAGCGCTCTCAGACTCTGCAAGAGCATTCTTAGGTGCTCCTGAAAGCACCTGCAGTTATGGAGGTGCATTCAAGATGCTACAAGATTTGACTTATAGGATAGCCAAATTTTGGAGCAGCTGAGACTTCGAGAGCAGCTTCAGACCTCTGCGCAGCTCTGCGGGAGACTTAGTGCCGTATTTCTCACAGCAGTGGTTCTTAGGGTTCGATAACCACAAGGCATTTCGTGTATCTGATTCGTCTTTGTTAGAGTCACAAGATTCGCTACATCATAATATGGCATGTATTATCTATCTAAGTCTCTCTATATATATACATACGGCCAATCTGGCTGCAGACGGTACTGGATCGTAATCGCAGGAGCACCTGAGGCCGTGATTGTGTGAACGGGGAAATGTACTTGGAGGCCGCGATGGAGTGAGTTTGGAGAGGCACTTGGAGGCCGAGATCGAGTTGAACTCAGAGATGCACTTGGAGTCCGTGATCGAGCGAGTTTGGAGAACCACTGAGAGGCCATGATCGAGTCACTCAGAGATGCACTTGGAGGCCGTGATCGAGCGAGTTTGGAGAAGCACTAAGAGGCCGTGATCAAGTAACTCAGAGATGCACTTGGAGGCGGTGATAGAGCGAGTTTGGAGATGCACTTGGAGGCCGAGATCAAGTTGAACTCAGAGATGCACATGGAGGCCGTGATTGAGCGAGTTTGGAGATGCACTTGGAGGCCGAGATCGTGTAACTCAGAGATGCATTTGGAGGCCATGATCGAGCGAGTTTGGAGATGCACTTGGAGGTGGTCGATCTGGAGGCGGTAGATCGGGAGGGAGGTGCGACGGCAGCTGAGACTCTATTCATTGATTAACTTGTAATCGTGGGAATGTAGAGAATTGAGTACAAACTGGCTGGGAGCGGGAGCTGGGAGGATGATGCAGTACGCGGTGTATGCAGTACTCAGTGTGTGGTGTACTCAGTGTATGCTGTACTCGGTGTTAACCCTTGATCATGGCATGGAGAGATAGAGAGGGATGACTTAACTTCGTGTTCTTAGGTGATTGTAGAGTTGAGGACGAGAAGGAGAGGGATGGGGCAAATCATCATGAGAAACTGGGACTTAGAGAATTTCCTGTGCGAGTCAATTTACCATCCCCGATATGGCAGGTATGAGTCCCGATCCGGCGTGTAATTCCAGCGATACGAGGTCTTCCCAACCCAATCAGGCAAGTCGTACCCTGATTTGTCATATCCACTCGTATTCCCCACATCGTTCTCATTTTCATCCCCCATCTCTCTCTTTCTCGTCCACAACTCTAACATCATCGCAGAACACATAGTTAGGTCATCACTCTCTATCTCTCCGTGCCATGATCATGCGTTGACACCGAGTACAGGATACATCGAGTACAACATACACCGAGTACAGCATACACCGAGTACAACATCCACCCATGATTGTTTGTCTTCCTTTCATTCTCATGATTAGGAGTTGACCCCTGAATGTAGCTTCAGCTTCGGGCGTGCCTCCCTACACGATCGACCGCCTTCAGCCAGCTCTGCATAAGAGCTCAAAGGTAAAGTCACCTTGTCACATTCCCATGGTTGCGAGTTATTAATCTGTTGAAAAGAGTCTCAGCACCCGGCGCGGTGTCCATCGACTGCCTCCCAGTACTGGTCCAATCTCGCTCGATCCCGGCCTCCAAGTGTATCTCCAAACTCGCTCGATTACAGCCTCCAAGTTCGCATGATCATGGCCTCCAAGTGCATCTACACACTCGCTTGATCACGGCCTCCAAGAGCATCTCCAAACTCGCTTGATCACGTCCTCCAAACTCGCTTGATCACGGCCTCCAAGTGCATCTCCAAATTTGCTCGATCAAGGCCTCCAAGTGCATCTCCGAACTCGCTCAATCTCGGCTTCCAAGTGCATCTCCGGACTCGCACGATTAAGGTCTCCAAGTGTATGTCTTAACTCGCACGATTATGGCCTCCAAGTTCGCACAATCACGCCCTCCAAGTGCATCTCCGAACTCGCTCGATCACGGCCTCCAAGTGCATCTCCCTGCTTGCTCGATCACGGCCTCCAAGTGTATCTCTAAACTCGCCTGATTACGGCCTCCAAGTTCGCATGATCACAGCCTCCAAGTGCATCTCCAAACTCGCTCGATCACGGCCTCGGAGTGTATCTCTGGTTCACTCGATCGTCATTTTCATGCGCACCTCGCATTGCTCTTAAGCACCGCCTGCAGCCAGTCCTGATATACCGTGTGTAGATGGGTAGCTATATAGATACATAGATACAAAGATGAGAATACAAACTGAATACATGAGTTTTAATATCGTTGAATGATTAGTAGTAGCTATGATTTCCAGGCGCACCTGCAGCGTTCCCAAAGAAGATGTTGTTTTTCCCAGACTGCTCTACTGTGATTCGAGGTGCTCCCAGACTTGTAGCCGGTGCTCCCAGGTTTGTCACCGGCGGTCCCAGGTGCTCCCAGGCTTGTCGTCGGCGCTCCCAGGCTTGTCGCTGGCGCTCCCAGTTACTCTGAAGGCCGGCAGGAATGCCCTCCTAAGGTCTGATACTCTCCTGAAATTGACGCATCTAAGTTTACACTCCACATCCTCTCAGACACTCCTGAAGGCTTCCAGTGACAAAAATACATTTTGCTGATGAATCTTACCTTTATACTACTCTACAATATGGACATCCACGTTTGCAACTGTATCTACTGATATACCTTCCTATGAGGCCATACATGGGCGTATGACTGTACAGTGTCAATACTGCAACTCCTCAAAATGAGCATCAACAGAGTATCAACAGAGCATCAACAGAACATCAACAGAGCGTTAACGGAGCTTCAACACAGCATCAACACAGAGTCAACAGAGTGTCAATGATTTTGGGTGTTGCATTGTATAAAATCCAAGTACTCTGCTGCAGCATATACCCAGAATCAACGTATTGGCAGCCATTTTGTGCCCAAGAGATCATGACATGGTCACAGCCCCAGTCCGAAAATGAGCATCAACAGAGCGTCAACGATCTAGTGTGATGCATCTTGTATAATCCAACGGCTGTGCTACAGCATTTACTCATTATTGAAGTATAGGAAGTCTCTATAGAAAATATCGTGTGTATCGATACTGCTACACCTCAAAATGGGCGTCAACAGAGCGTCAACAGAGCATCAACAGAGCATCAAAAGAGTGTCAACACAGCGTCAATAGAGTATCAACAGAGTGTCAATGATTTTGGGTGTTGCATCTTGTATAATTCCAGGGTGCTGCGACGGCATATACCCAGAATCAACGTATTGGCCTCCGTTATGAGGAAATGAGATCGTGACATGGTCACTGCCCCAGTCTGAAGTTGAGTGTCAACAGAACGTTAACGATTTAGTGTGTTGCATCTTGCACAATCCAAGGGCTGTGCTGCGGCATTTAACCATAATCGAAGTAATGGCTGCCTTTATAGGTATTCTGGTCTGTGTCAATACTGCTACACCTCAAGCATCAATGGTGCCTCCACAACTTCTGGTCTTGTAAATAAGGTACTTGGTAAGCGATTTGCTCGCTGCTATCCATAACCAACGTATTGCCACCCATTATGCACAATAGAGGAAGTGACCCACTCACAGCGCCATTCTAACAATATCCATCAACCTTGTGTCAACTCAGAGTCATCAGTTGCTGGTGATGCAGATTGGGTAATGAAGGCATCGCATGGATATTTGGGCTTATAATTGAACTATTGACCTCCTCCCTGGTCAAAAATGGAAATCATTAATAGAAAAACATGAATTAACATATTGTCGATTTCCAAGCGTGCAAACCATGCAAATTGTGATTCTTGGATGTCGAATGATCAATTTTAATAGAATACTATAATCACATAGCAAAGGCAAGCATGGTATATGAATTTACAGATGGACCCGGTTTACAATCCGCAGAGAACCCACCGAATTCAGAGGGGTAGGTAGATGTCAATTTAACTGTACCCGAATTGAAAGTTTGGGTTTGTTGACCACCCGGACCATCAATCGGCCCCAAGTTCGGTTCCAATGTGTACCCGGCCGCAAAGTGACGGTCCAGCTCCGTTGCTAATACGAGGTGGCCAAATGAACAGGTACGTTGGTTGAATTATGTTGTAGCTACGAGGATTTTGACCGCTTCAATTGGAACTGTAGCCGCATGCAGCTTCCATTGTCCCTTGATTTGACTGTTTAGACCAGAACATCTTACAAACGATACAGGAGACAAGAAGGAATGGCCAGTGTATTTGAGTCTTGGAAACATTGACTGCACAATTAGATCAATGCCTTCGAATCCTAGGCTCATCGTTGTTGTGTTGCTTCCAGTTCGTCTAAAATATCACTTCCGAGGATATGAAAAATCAACTGCTGCACCCGAAATACAAATCCCAGATTGTGAGGTCCGAAGGAATGTCTTTTAGCGAATGTTTCGTCTTCTCGACATGTTGTTCAAAACTGGATATCCTATGGTTTGAGCCCACGGTCAGATGTAACTTTGATTTCTCGTTGTCAATTCATGGATGGCTGACTACATTGACCATATTCACTTGGATCCAATCACACTGCCCCATTGGCCTGTGTGGAAAGCACCAAAATCGTCAGTTGGAGAAGGGAATTCATTGTCATGGCCTATCAGAGACAATCGGCTGTATTTCCGAAAGATGTGACATGCGAGCAAGGAAATTGGGATGTACAGACGGAAAGCAAAATACAATCTGGAAGGTTGGGTGGTTCGAACCGCAGAAGGTGTTATCTGAAATCTGAAATAAATCCCTCGCATGACAATTATCACACCCAATATTCTTCATCTTGTATATCTCTATTTTGTTAATCATATGGTGGACTGGGTAACTTCTTTCCTTGAACAAAATTCCATGATTGACAAATTCAACCAGCAAAGGGTGATTATGACAGCATATCCTGGTTTGATCAATTCAACAAGCCATATAGCGAGGTGACACAATGGAGTGATAAGAAGATGAACGCACTCGGGCAGGTGATTGTTCCAGTTGTCATGGCTTGTATTCAACCCGTCGGCGAGTGAATGAATACCCTTCACAGAAGCCCTGTCATGCTTCAAGAACTTTCTGTATGTTCACCTGATGGCACAGTGCCATTAGCATACTAAGGCCACGATCGAGTACAAGGAGCATTAACTGCTGGAGTTTCATCGTCAGAGGGATATTCTCAGTCAATTCCGCGGTAGTAAATCTTCGAAGACAGTCTTGTAAGCCTTGACACAGCCACGTACTACAGACGAACTGTCTCCCGCCGTTGTCTTTGACTAGAGATTAGGGTTCCTACCCTAGCATATTATGTAGCCGGGTAAGCAACGACTTTACATTGACTGCTCATGAGGATCTTGATCTTTACAGATAAACTAACCACACACACATACAACTATGGTCACTCTAACCCCATTTGCAATCAGATCTCTAAAAGTATGATCTATTCAATAACTCGGCCGACTGCTGGTCAATGTGATCTGACAATCTGGTGGAATGTGATAGTGACCCCGCTTGGAACAAGTCCTCTGCAGGTGCAATGTATTGTCGTGATCATCAAAATAAAACCCCAATCGACTCAGACATTGCCCCATATCTTGTTGAGGCATCTGATATCAACATCGCGAAGATTTATATCCTGAACCACTTCTCTGACCATATTCGCCAACTTGGCAACCTCTCAAAAACAAGCCCTGAACTCCCAGAGAATGGGATGATTGATCTTAAAAAAGCCTACCGACAGTGGAATGGTCATGACGCCCCGTACCAGAATGTGCGACTGAAAGTGTGGAAAGATGTGATTCAGTATTAAGAGTTGAATGCAAACAGTACAGAACAACGTCATGAAGATGCTATACCTCTAACAGAAGCACCTATCAAGAGAATGCTACAGAACCCGCTACCATACCTCAAGACCCATGATTATTTTGCCATGTGATGTGCAATGTGAGCAGGGGAGCTACAGAATCACATTGCTTGGTAGTTCCAGAGATTTGCCAACTTCACAGACTATGTCTATCACAATCAGCATATCAGTTGCATCAATGATGTACCATACATGTGGTCTGACACAGGATGAGTTCTGGTGATGTCGCTTCAATGCGACAAGCAATCAGTTCATATCGTTCGTTCCCCGGTGTACCCATGGTGGAGAATGCAAAAGCCACGAAGAAATAATACAGTGCTTTTCGGGATGGGGACGAGTCCAAATAACCACTTTCAGTCGACTGCCGGATGCATTCTCACACGTCTGAAGTGCCTATTGGTCATTGAGGATGCTGAATCGAGGGTTAAAGGGCTTCTTCTCCTGGTTCAGACATTTGCAACAGGGCGGATATGTCAGACTGCTGGCATGGTGAATGATCAGGAGACACATCGACCTCCAATACAACCATTTCACGATAGAAGCAACTGTCATATGCGTCAGTTCAGCATTGGAGTGTCATATAACTTCCCCATAAGCGCAATCCGGGAAGATGTACAGCATCTTGCTCTGATGCCATAGCCAGATTGCTCACAGTGGTAGTTGAGCAATACGATTGACATCGATGCTTTCAGTGTGTTTTAGATGTCGACCATTCCACTTGAAGCTGGTAGTAATGATTGTGGGGATGTATCGAAATCTGATGGGAGATTACTCTTGGTGTCTTAATTTTTGGAATGGGAGTTGTGCAAGCTTGTGTATAATCGATGTCTTATGGAATTAAATAGTTAAAAATATACTTGAAATCAGAAGGACAGTTCAAAAAACCATCGAAATGATTAAAATCTAGAGGACCAAAGTGAATGAAACAAGTGCAAATAACTAGCTTACATGACTAAGCACGTTTCAGAAATGTCGTAATAACATCATCACATCATTGCAGGCCCTGAACCATCGTGGAAGATTGAACATTTGTTGCCCCTGACGGTTATGGAGAATGTGGAGAATGATCAGTGCATGGGGTCCATTTTCAGAAACCAATCTCACTTTTTGTTGATATAAGGCGGTTGTCTTATTACCAACTGTTAATCTGGTCATGGGTTTTGTCAAACGTTTGCTCTATATATGCGCAGAAATGGGGCCCGCAGCACACGAAAACGGTAACACCTGCTCCAACCGTATGGCTGAATTGATTGAACTTTGGAGCAGGGGTATGTCGTGACTGCATCCAGAAAGAATATCTCAGTATCGAGGTCCCATGCCGTCTCAAAAGTGTTACCACAATGCTGTATATGTGTCTGAATGCACGTATGTGTTCCAAGATGAATACCTGCATACTCGTCCAATCAAATGACAAGGGTCGATTTATAGCCAATGTCAGCATCTTTGCACTAGCTGTTTCCTCCCCTTTTCCTTTGCAGCTGCCATTTGGTGCCATTGATGAGGGTTGAAACTCAATCTTCTTCCAAGCCATTGGCATTAGGATACAGGTACATGAGGCAGAGGCAAGCCCGGAGGAGGGAACATACAAGAATGTATGGGGTACTGGGTGCCCTTCGAACGTGAGGTGTGGTTTGGTGCAAGTCATATAATCCCAAGATTGTTCAGGATACTGGTGGTGTCTTTAGTGAGGAAGGAAAATATTCAGGAAGTATACACAGGAAGATGGGATATTAATACTTGAGTTCATGAGATTTCACGGCTCAACTTGTATGATATGATAATTGTGATTTATACAATGCATTTTGTTGGTTAATGAACACACAATGGCCCAGCCTACATCTTGTAGAACAACCAGGCACCAGATCAATGGTATGCCTTGAGATGCAATGTAGTGCTCATGGTTGGGAACGTCTATGACACCAGGCATTTCTTTTGCATCATACCCCACTTTGACTGCTCAGACCTCATCCATTTTGGAGCCACCTGACTAGCTCTCAAGTTGTCCTAACTTTGCAGCCATCCAACACAGTTACCAAGATATCTAGCAGTGGAAAAAGAAAATCCAACAGATGTCACAGGATTGAGAATACCTCATCACTCACTTTCTAATGCTTATAGCTCTGGCAATGTGAGATTTCAATGAGAAGAATGAAGATATACACATTTGATAGTCCAAACTGTTGTGCCGCAAACAGGTGCAATACAACACTAATCATGCCATGAAGACACACACACCCTTCAATTGGGGAAAATAGACCTTCAGACATTGCTGTGATAGTGATTATGAATGATTAGTTTAATCTTAGTTAAATATTATGACAGTTAACCCTAGAATTGAAAACTTTTCATGGAATGATGTCTACGAAGAACATCATAGGCATTGGTGGTTTTGATTCTATCGTTCTGAACTTTGCACCACCCAATAGTTTTGAATCTGTCACTGATTGCCCAAATGGTAACCTACCTCACCTGCTTTTGCTGATACATGCAGAGAAAACTATTCCTACATTCTTAACATCGACCATCTATAGCAGACTATGCTATCCTTAATCCCTCACTCAGACTTGACTGACATCACATGAATTGTTCATAGTCTTGCTACTTGTCAGGAACAACCAAGGCTTGAGAATATTGTCAATTCTCACGTTCCACTGACAAAAAGTCACATTTGCATACTGTCTGGTGTGAGGGATGGCCCTCAAAGAGCAAGTTCGATAGCCTCTGCAATCCATGGTCAGAACTCCACCCCCTCATCATTGCTGAACATTTCTGGCATTGCAGATATATACTGAATGTGTTTCTTTCACCCAATCCATCCTGACAGGCAAACTCAATGCTTTGGGTGGTGTTCTGCTCCACATCTCGCATTATTAGCACCCCCACGACTAGTGTTAGCAACGGGTCCAAATTCCCGGGTCGGTTCCGGGTCCGGTTCCAACCTGGAACCGAACCGTTGCAACAGGTTTCCACACAAAACCCGCTGCTCAAAAGTCAACATTTCTTGCTCCAATTAAGTATTTGAGTTCTGATCGTATCACAACATGATCAATACGTAGATTGTGCAGTTTTAGTCGCTCTTTCACCTCCCGCTGTCCGATTTGCGATCCGACAAGTATTCGTTGAGTCGCGATCGAAAACCCGCCAATTTCGCTTAAATTCAGCCATTATTTCACATCCTTTCAACGAATATCAGTCGGATTGCAAATTTGAATGCGGGAGGTGAAAGAACGACTAAAACTGCACAATCTACATATTGATCATATTGTAATACGATCAGAACTCAAATGCTTCATTGGAGGCAAAGTTGTAGGAACCGTAAAATGGAACCGCGGTCCGGTTCGAACCCGTCCCCGAACCCGCTGGGTACCCCTGTTTTCCGGGTAACAACCCGGACTGGGCCATCCAGTCCGGTTCCAAACCCGGACCGCAGCCGGGTAACCCGGAACCGTTGCTAACACTACCCACGACTGTCACTGGATTTGAAAACCTGCCTACTCCAATCCCGAAAGCAGATGCCTACCCAATAATTACAAATTCACTTCAAACACAACCTACAGATAGCAATCTGAGAAAGAGGGAGTGGCAATTGCAACTGCAGAAAGGGTTTACACCCTAATAAGTAGTTTCTGGCAGTCCCAGCTTCCATCGATTTGGTAACTCAGACATGACAAATCTTGTATTTGCAACAGGCAGACACCAACAGTTCTGCCAGTGGGAAAGATGGGCATTTGTTGGTGCAAGTGACTTGGAGATTTGTAAGTTATGCAATGCGAAGTATTGCACAAGAATTAGCTGAAGCCCCACACTTCCAGATAGTAGAGAAGTACTGGAACACCACTATGCAGCAAAACAACAATTGGTCAACACCATCTGAGGCAAGCACACAGGAGATCTGAATAGCATTATTCTGAAAAGATGGCCCAAGTTTGATTTTACACACTCAAACCAGTACCAGATTGGAGGACAATGCCACAAGGTTACATCCCGTTTTATTCAATCAGGAAGGGACTACATAGCAGCCAGTGCTCCAGGATCTACACCGCCTTTAATCCAATGTTGATCATTTGGAATTGATTGATTCACATTTACCAGACGATATGTATCAGTGTCCTGATGCAGAGTGGGTGGAGGGTCGTGCATGTGGTCAAAATCCAACACCGACATTGTTGAATGCTGCAAACTAACGGCCAGCATCCACTTCACATTGTGCCTGAAGCGATCGCAGGGACTAGCTGCATCACATTTCATCATCAGGTGAATCACAGCAGTATGAATGCAAATGCATTTTATAATTCCATGACTGATGACAATGATGGTCATATACAGTTGCCACTGATCATGTTTACCTGCAGCGCATTGCACCATACTCTCCTGGAGTGGCGAAAAAACAAATGTTTTCATCCTAAAAGCTTCACAACCTAAGCTGAAAACAAACAGCCTGGATTACTCAAACTCCTTCAGCTACCAGAATGGTGGTGTTAAGTATGCATCCTGCTGCACGCCAACAGATCGCAAGTTGTTAACCTCGCCTGGCGTTGTGTACACCTAACTCTTCTTGATGAATACGGAGATTACAGTCCTGGAGGGCTACTATCAGGGGGCATATAAAAACACTCTTGCTACAATCAAGCATCTCACCAACCAGGTGGTGCACCTAACACCCTATATGATCATAACCATCGACGCAGTGCCGGTTGACAATGCTATGCAACTTGACTATTTGGCCCCTGACGTGGCACTTGAAGAGCCTAATATTTGAATCGCTAATCCAAGCAATCCTATATACAACAATTGCACAGATAACAAACAGCATGTTGGCATACCATGGGGTGGTGGTGATTACAAAGATGATGGGGAAGAAAGTTATTTCCATCATGCCATCAGAACTGAAATACTGCAACAACAGGTGGGAATTGATCAAGAGAGATTCTATCTGAGAGCCCATAATGTCAACTGGGATGAAGGTAATGATGGCAACGAGGGCAAATTTGGATGAGGAGGACGATGCATTGCATGCCGTCGATTCATCAATACAGAATTTGGAGGACTGAGTGTATTGAACTATAGCATGTGAAGATTAGATAGTATAGTTCATATCAAGAAATTAATATAATGTTGAACGAAATGCAATGGCAAGCATTGTATCTGAAGTGAAAACTGTATCTGAATAAGTTACAGTATCTGAATGCTAAATATATATTTGGAGAGTGCAGCATCAGATATATAGCAATATCAAAAAAGTAAAATGTCGTATGCAGCCAGAGAAAAGCACAAACATCGCTAGTTATTGGGTAAATGGCAACAGCACAACTGGAGCCCCTGCCAAGAGTATAACACATGTGTCCTTCTGATGGTGCGTATATGTCACCACAATCCAGACACAAAGCCCAGGAGGTAACTATGCAAGGCAACCTATCGCCTGGGGGATAAGCAGCATGTAATTCTCTGGTGAAGTGTACAAGGTTCCAGGAGAGCTGCCAGAGTGATGTGAGGCACTCGTATGGCTCTGATAGACACAAGAGATGATTGCTGATTATTGTTCTGAGTCCAATTGGTAACACTCTTAACTGCATTGTCACTCTGAGATGAATAACTCAATGTCATTTCATACTGTTATGTTGTTTTCCAACAATTCTACCAGGGAGATCCGGTTTCCTGGTGTCATTCTGACACCCATTGGTAAGACCAGTTACTTGAATATTGTGCTGAGATGATTGATGGTATGGCATTTCATACTAATCTCATGCTTGTATCCTCCTTCATCGGCTACATCTGAATACTCTGATGAAGTTCGTAGTTACTGTCATGCGACAACTGCACGTGAGGTGACCAGGGCTGGGTAATATGATTGGAATATATAGCTGGCTCGCCACAAGCCTTCAAGCTCTAGTAATTATCTAACCTCAATGATCTGTTAAGTACTCTACAATATTGACGTCCACTTTTGCAACTGTATCTGCTGATATACCATCCTACAAGGAGACACACAGTTGCATGCCTTTTCCACTATTATCACACTTAGAATTGCAGATACGTTTCTCATATGGTAGTTCCTGAATTACCCCTTTCCAATTCATCATAATAAGATTGATGTATTATACAGATATTACAGTACACCTATTACATCAGCAAAGTGTCTTGATATGTCTAGTAAATTCAGAATAATCATAACAGAGACGATGTTGTGTATATTCAAGTGATAAATCCTGAATAGTCGCATCACGATACATTGCAATGAGACATCACCCAGTCTTGAGATTGATGATGTTCAGATGAACAAGAGGCATGAATTATCCAGCCAATTGATGTTATCAGGACCCAAGACAATTCTGATTAGATTCCACAGAACAATCAGCCTTGAGACACATCAGCAACTATAGCAGTCAAGGTCAATTGTAATCAATTCAGACTGTAACTGGAATGCAACCAATTGCAGCATTATTGAGATTCGATAAGAAACCATCCGATTGAGTCAGTTGACGATTACTGGGACAATATCAATCCACATATGTCCATGGCAGACCTATTACTGGCAATGCTGAAGCCGGCTACTTTCCAGAGGTAGTTTATTAATTACACTCAATTCACATCAATGCATTTCACGAACAGCATTTGACATTACTAGTACCTTCCACACAGCTCGATAGAGTAACTGTCGTTATGGACGCTGTGAAGGTACATCTACGAGTCACATATATTTCAGACCTAGCAATGCTGCCGATGGCTGTTCCAATTACAATTATGATTTGCAAGACTCAATGGGACAATGTATTTTACAGACGATGTTGGAAGTGTACTGCAGCAGCTATGGAAGTCTTACAAGGCTATATATGGATCAAAGGACAAAGTTCAAGTTAGTGGAACAGTGATTCCAAATTGTACCTCAGCATGACATGGGAAGTATAGCCCGCACCGGATATTCTACCGTGGCTAGCAGCTACAATTCGTGATTACAATTGTCAACTATCGCAGTCACTATGTAATTGGACCACTGAATCAGATTATTATGAGGATAGAGAGCTATCCTCACCAACTCAGTTCAAGTTCTTCAAACAATTCAAAGAAAGCTGATCGATTGCCAATCAGTGAATACAGATATGCCCATATGAATTGATATGAACCAGGTTTTCCGGATTGCGGTGGAGATGAATTTACATTGTAGCCAGAATTCTGAGGATCGGCGGGGCACCAGGAGGATTGACCGTTTGGGCACTCTCAGCAAACCAGCAGATTCACCATGTATTTAAAAAGTGTTGAGGTTCAGTTGATGTGTCGTATCCCCATGTGGGAATGGACAATATGTGTTGGTCAGACAATCCCAATTGGGGGTAACAAGTACATGATTCCCTGAGTAAGCTTGTTGGTTGAACTGGTGGCCACTGTGACGGATGCACTGTGTGAGCTGGAGACAGGGATTGCCTGGATACAAGTCAAAGAATCATAGCATTGACTTTAAATGCACTCGACTTTTGCTCATGCAATGCCAAGGTGAGTGCAAGAGAGTGTAGTGGATCAGGTGGGCCCTGAGGTATACACTGGAAATATACCTGGAGCACAGCTAAGGTGGTGGCTCGATCCAAAAGAGACGCCGATGATTGGGATATTAAAACACTTGAAGCCATTACCTTCGACCATCTACTGGCCAGTGAGCAGGTTGTTTGGATGTACTTTCTAAGAGTGGCAATTCATATAGGGCAGCTAGCAGTGACAATGGAAGGTATTACTGATGTCAAGTGAGATAGGCCCCTCTCACTGGATGGGTAAGCAGGGAGCAGCGGCAGTAGTTGCAGCAGAAGAGTGTCCACATGGGAATCTTGGATAACTGTTACAGGCACAGTGAGACATAAAAAGAGCACTAGATGCCGGTCCTTGGCCCAATTGAGGTAAACTGTTTTACATCCAGGCTTTTTGGTATTCCTCCTTACTGCTCCATTTCTCTTATGAATTCGGAGCCAATGTTTGCAGATGGAGCTGGAACAATGACCAAGTTGGGGCCTATAGATACCAGAGACCATAACACAGCAATATAAAGCAAATTAGTGAATGTTATCAGCAAAACAATGGTGGAGACACTCGGTCGCATCGGTCAATTGACAATGTAATTGATTTGGAGTCCTGCTACAATTTACCATATTGGTGGATTCCAATTGAGCAGAGTTGATTTGAATAGACGATTCAGTTGATTTGAATTGAGTTGGGTGGTATTCATGCAATTGCATGGAATATGGTCAGGTACTCAAGTGGCCAGATGGGAGATTTGGACTTGCAGATCATATGCAATACTATGAGTGGATCAACAAGTCAATTTTTTGGAACAATGAACCATGACTATGGATGTATTATGCGAGTGTGAAGATGAGTCAATGTACACGGGATATTCTGGAGGTTAGCCAAGATGACCTTGAAAGGGCAAATAAAGCGATAGCAGAGGTCACTGAATGCAGCTCATATGAGCGCAATCACACTGGGTGAAAATGAATGGTTGAAGCCAGAGGGATTGCAGCCAGAGATGGATGACAATATTTGGATCCCATCAAAGGATGGATGACAAACAGAGATACATTGCAGCTCAGATGGATGACAAGACATGGATCCTGTCTAGAGATGGATGGAGGCCAGATATGGATAGCCATCAGATATGATTGGATAACCGGTGGTGGACAACCGAAGGTGAATCACAGGACATGAATCTCAGGAGTTGGATTACAAAAGACGAACGACAATTTATCTCCTTGCCATTTATGAAGATATGGAGGTAATGAAAAGTTACACTGTACTGGAATTCACTTCCTTTGATTGCCAGCCACGAAGTTACAATCAATTACAAATAGGCAGATACACACTGTCCTGCCCACGGTATACTACCAGCGACATCAAGCGTGAGTTACAATGCCACATACTGCCCTGACATGGCCTCAGTGCTCCCGAGTCACACAGCTACACGATATCTCCAAGCAGTATGATATAAGTTATCAGCAGAGCAATAATCTTTATGCAGGAGGACAACAGTGCCATAATGGCAACAATCCTGATCTTGGAGAATTATGATACCAGAAATGCAGAATTTTGCTCTGTTAAATGCATTTGCCAATAAAGAAGGCTGGTAACTGCAAAAAGTGCATGAATGAAAGAGCTGGCAATGCACCTACAGAGGAATCAAGAAGCTACATGCCCAAGTTACAATTTGAAATGTCATTGCGACTCAGTCTCAGTAATCCCGACTTGGTCTACACAATCCAGATATATACAGATGGTACTGGAAATCAGTTTTGGAAACAACACTAATGAGTCAATATAGTACCCGAATAAGTTGTAACGAATTAGCTGTCGAAAGAGCCACAACAAAGAAATCGGAAATGACTGGTATTAGCAACAGGTCAGGGTAACCTGCGAGCAGTCTGAGTTTGGACTAGAAACACTGATCAGTTCAAATCCACACTGGACCAGAACGACAACCCGCTCTGTCTTGGCAGGGTGGTTCCCCGGACCGAACATAAACCTGCCATTATTTGACGAGGTTTACAATACAGCCAAGGCTCAGTTTTGCGAACTCAGAACTTTAGCTCCAACTAAACTTTTGTATTTTGATAATATCACAATATGAAATATAAGTACACGATGCAGCTTAAGATGTTTCTTCACCTCCCATTCTTCAACTTGCGTTCTGATCAATATTGATTGAGTAACTTCTAACAACTGCCAATTGTTGACATTCTTGCTCCACAACTCGACAAATTGTGATCAGATTGCATTTTAGACAATGGCAAGTATAACAGAATCCAAAACTGCCTCTGTTGCGTATACATCATATTGTGATACGATGAGAACTCAAATACTTAATTGCAGCCAATGTTCTGAGTTTGCAAACATGTAGAACCAGCCAAAACACTGTGGGTTCAGTGCAGTTCAGGGTTTGATGGTTTAAAACCAGGTGCAACGGTTCCAGTTTGGCTCCAACCCAGACTCTAAACCGAACCGCCGATTTGGAACCATTGCTAATTCCAGTAGCGTATCATGAGTCAGATACAGACTGGTGTGTAAGAATCTGATGGTGGACGACAATGAGACAGGAGCAATGAAAAATGTATTCTCTCAAGTGGGTTGACTACCTATATAAGCTGTGATAGGATATTATGAAATGTGTCAACTTGATCTGAATTGGGTATATGATAGCATATTTTGCTCTTATATTCACTGGGCAATATGATATAGTAGGTTGCACTCTGACTACAACTTATACTAATACTATATGTGAGTCAATTCCACATATTCTGCACATTATGAATAATAATTGTGATTATCTTGGCAGTATGATGCTAGTATACTCCTCACCTGATTGGCCACATTTTTTGCTGTCATTAAGATTGTGTAACACAGCACATGTTTCTACAGAAATACTACAAATGACCTGGGTTGAACAATTTGCCATGAGTAGAGTGTCACCACTTCAACACTGGTGGGCTGTAATACTGCCACCATCGCCTGTAAGTCCAGATATACAATGCAAGTTACAGTGATGGCTTCGCTACCCTCGAGATTCAAACCGGCAACTCTCCTGTTGCGGCTCGTTGTCAAACTTGGTTAATTTGGTATGTTTTTGTAGCCAAACTCGTTTGATTTGTTCTGTTTTTGTAGCCAGATGTGGCTAGTTACAGGACATTAATGACTGCAAAAATGGTGGCCAATCAGGTGAGGGGTAAGCTAGTATCATACAGCTTAGGTAATCATCATTAATGGATTTATGGAATTGTCTCAGAGGTAGTATAAGAATATAAGTTGTAATCAGAGCACAAAGCACTGCACCATCTTGACTGGTGAAAAGTATGAGCAATATTTGCTATAATGTACTTCAGAGCAAGTTGACAAATTGCATAACAAACTATAACATCTTATGTAGGCAGTATATGCTCTTGATAGACTACATTTCTGGCTGCTCCCATCTCATTGTTCTTCCCCATCAGTTTCTTAAATTCATTTCTGTGTATCACTCATGATTCACTGCAATAGTGCTGACCATGTGGAAACACATTAGTTCGCAGGTCAAGGACAACTATTTCTAATCTCAGTCCTTGGCAGCTATTAAATCTAGTGGCGTATGTTATTGTCAAGGGAAATTGATGATGTTGAGTGACCCATAGGCAATATCAAGGCTGGAATTCGAAAGTTATGCGAGGAATGGAGACAGTTTGTAGTGGTGAAGTGGTGTCAATCAGACGAATTTTGATGACCCTTTCATGCAATCCTTCGACGAATCCTTGACGATTCTTGACCTGCCCCTCATTGATGTCAAGATTCTTCATGATTGTGCAAATACAGCCCTCTTTCAGACTCAACTTGTGGGCTGGTATACAGCTTTCCCGTTGTAGGGAAAGGAAGTCCATAGTTGCAGCAGGATGGTCTGTAGGTACAGGAGTCTCATCTTCTTTGATGGTATCAAAAGTATAGTATGTGACTGTAGGTCGTTAATATGGTAATGTAGAGATACTGGCATAATGTGTACCTTCTTCATTATGCAGGCGCTTCAGCATGGATTCATTCAACATATTGACACAGAAGTTGAGGGGACTCAAGAAAGGATGTTGTATGCATTCCACTGCAACAGCTAACGTTTCCGGTGAGTACAGGAAATTCAAGGTGTCTTCTATGTCGTTGACATTGGTTATCATATCCAAAAAAATTCAGTTTCATCCCTCGACACTGAAACTGGACCTACTTCATCAACCCATCAGGCAAATTCGAGGTCAGAAGCGTATTGTACTGGTTGGTCCAAATGAAGGAGACAGAACGATGGCCACAAACGAGATGAAACAATTGAACGTTCCATAGTCTCAGTTTTGGTGGCAAAACATATGAGAGAAGCTGTTTGACAAAAGTTATCGATTCCGAGATATATTATACCTTCAAATGGTTAGTCTTTCCCAGGAATAGCCTGTAAACAGTCATTCACACATTCCAAAGCCGATATGTGTGCCATTTGCATTTCTTCCCAGATAATAACATCCGCAGCAGAGAGAAATACAGCACGTTGTGAATTGAGCTTGATGTGAAAGCGGACGTCGATGTTGAACTGTACATTGTATTAGAAACAAATTCGCGCTTGAAGTATGGACAGACCGCAGAAACTGGTGTTCATGAACCGGAGTAAGCTGTTCCTCCTTTTTCATAAAACGTTAGGCTTCGTGCTGTTGTTCCCGCAATTATTGGTATACAGTTTTCACATTGCAGTTTTGTGGAAAGTGTAGAAGCCACAAACAATTTCCCGCAGCTGGCTTGCCCATCCAAATAGACCACAGTATGTGCCGGTGAAGCTGCTGTTATTGCACTAAACAGAAAATCAAACGGAGCTAGTTGCTGAGGATTCATCCTAGATATCATATTAGGTGCAGTGTGCGATATGATGTCAATTGTTGAACTGAAAGTCTCTTGTTCAATATGTAGCTCGATTCATCTTTTTCCGTGGTCCAGTGTAACGGCACGGCTGCACGTGACATGTCCAGGGCCGGGTAACGGCCATTCTATATAGTTGTCTCGCCACGAGCCTTAGATCTCTAGCAATAATCTTATCTTCACACCAACACGTCTACATAAATAGTCACTCGAGTCCACGTTGGCAACCATATCCATATCCCGCCGGACGTTGCCGTATGCGTCCTTACACTATTATCGCTTTTTCAGTAAACGGATATGGTTCGCACACGGGATTTGCGAGTTTACCCCTATTTCGATGAGGAAGAATACGAAGTCAACAATGCGAAAATGCAATGTGATATGAGTCCAGATACCTACCGATTATACGAGCGACGAGTCTTAAGACGTTCAACTTTGAATCAGGTGAATTATCAAGAGCAGAGACGATTTCGAAGATGCACTCGGCAGCGAGATGCGTTACTGGCCAACAATGTCGACAATTGCTACAAGTCAAGAGACAACTCCTACACACGCCCAACAAGAGGAAATCGCATACGGTGTATTGCAACGAGCACAATTACAATCGACTGCAGTCAATTGAGCAGCACCAAGCGATGCAAAGATCGCGATTGACAAGAACGACTATACTACCCCTGAACGCGTACGACTGACGAGAACCCAACGAGAAGTCTACCTCTCACGATCAAAGGGCGCCTACGGAGTTCACCCAGAGGAGATGCCATCCGGCGAAGCTCACTTACGATGAGAATGAAGATATTGTGATCGGATACGAGATGTCCACCTACGATTTCGGCGAATACCTACCGCAATGACTGCATATGCTACATAGAGCAAGATGCTTTCGTTCCAATTGACTCCATCGAAGTCGATTCCGGTCGAGCGAATACCATTTCTGCAAATTCAGTCACCAATACCTACGATGCTACGAACGCTGATGTTCGCTGCAAAGGCTACAACTATGCTGAGCTCGATGAATGTCGAAAGCACTGCTGATGCTGCACCCGACACCGAGTAGCGATTCGGAACCACTATCAGTCGCGAACAACTATCAAGCGACCAGGAAACGTGCCAATTCCCAATTGATCCTGCGGTACTACGTTGACCGCCAGCTTTTCTCTCTTGAGATGGCAACCGGGTGTCCCAATGAATAGCACTGGGGGCCCACAAATACCGAGACTTCTTGATCTCGAGGCTGTTTATACTTCATAGATCACCTGTGCACGGGTGAGGAAGATGCATGCAATCTAAATTTTGAGCTCTTATGGTTTCAGCTTGGAACTAGTTGTTGATAATAATCCGCGGCGGCTGGACGGCAATTGACTGCTGATCCTCTAGACCCTGCGAGGAGTGAACTCACGATTGTCCAGTCCTCAACCGACTGGCATCGTCCTGTAGCGGGCATTAGCCACAATGTGTGGAGCTTGCGATTAGGATTGCTAGGGCTGCAGTAGAGTGGAACCAAAGAGGCTATACCTCAGAAGTGGCAACCCTCGCAGGCTGGATGAGCGAGCAAGGAGCAGCGGCAGTAGTTGCGGCAGAAGAGCGTCCACATGGGAACCTTGAATGACTGCTACTGGCTCGCCGAGGCACGAAGGGAGTGACTGGACGGCGGGGCTTGGTCCATTCGTGGGTGAACCGCTAATGACAGGGCCTCCTGGATTTTACCCTTCATCGCCTCCATCTTCTGTTGATTCTTTAGCTAATGCAGATGATAGAGCAGAAGCAGTCGTACGAATTCGTGCGATCTGAATTTGAGAGATATCACGACCTGCAAACGGGCCTGAGTGATTGAATGGAAACAGGAACCCGGCAGATGGACCCTCTAGACGACCTGATTACGAGATCTGATATCAGAAACCTACTGCATGACTTTTAGCACCTTAACAGCCGTTGAACCTTACAATGACTACCGGCTATTAAGACAGCCCAGGCTACCGACACACTGGCTACCGACGTGACCAAGAAAATCATCGATATCCCAATGGTCGGCTACCCTGACCTGACAGAACTGTAGAGCGGAGGGCGCAATGGACTCGCATAAGAATTGGAAAGTCGTCTCAGGGGCCCTGATCTACAAAGGGAAGTTATATAACGAGTATGAATATGACTACGATATGGCTACCATTAGGAGGGGAGAACCCGGAGATATACTCATCGCGAAAGCGATTATTGTCGTTGCATACCCTAGTGGCTCGCACAATATTGTGAATACCCAACTCGGTCAACCCGAAGGGAGAGGTGTTAGCAGCTTCATGCTTTCGGCCGCAAAATTGGTGATCTGCTTGCTAGCGAAGAGGTTGCCGTGGCTTTCGCTCTATGAGTAGAGGATTGTATCGGATTGCTGGGAGCTACATGAACTTAGGAGTTCCGGAGATAGATGACTGGAGATGAACCAAGAGAGAGAGAGAAAATCAGTTGTGCTTGTTATATGACGCTATCGAGGTTCTGTGAAGTTATACCCTTTTTGAGATCACTGACTACTGAGTTCATGGTACGAAAAGTTGCAATTGAGCGCAGAGATGCAGATACATGATGTACTGGCGGTATATCTCCACCGAGTACGATCCGGAGCACTATTTAGAGATACCGAATGAAGGAGGCGATGCCAGAGTTACACAGCCGAATACGATTCAAAATCCATTTCGGGAATACAAAGCGACGAAATTATAATGCCGAATGAGATCCCGACATTGCACATGATACTGCAAAAATCAACTTCCGAATCAACACCGAATGAAGCCTGATGACGAATTGATATGGGACCGTAAGACGCCGTATGAGATTAGTTGTCGGCGGAGCAACGACTTTCAAAAAGAGGGGAATGACCGTACCGGAATTAAGGACAACCCTACCGCAAACAATCCCCATACCGGATGTGCAGGAACGAAGCACCGCGAAACGCACTGACTAATAAAGACGGCTAGTAGCGACCAGCACACCGTGAGATGATCACCGAGATCTCACAGCGACGGATATCACTGCCGTAGGACTTCACATAGAGATTGAACGAGAGGATTGCCCTGAGCCCAACTGGACAAAGCCACTGATGGAGATGTTTACCGAACGACATACCGAACGGATTGCCGAACCACCTGACCAGAGGTCTACCAAATGACTACCGAAAAGCCAACGGATATTCTACCGAAGCTGCCTACCGAGATGGCCACAGAGAAGTCGACTAAGAGCGCACCGAAGCCGAAGAAAGATAGTCTGCAGACAAAGCTAAAGCCGAACCGAATTTCTTGTCGAATGACAGAGAGATTTCAATTACAATTCCGAAACACGATTACACTGCTACGGAGCGACGATGGCAATCGACAATAGATATATTTATAAGTCGTCGGCGGAGCAATGAATTTTCAAAAAGGGAGAGATAGCTATGTCTACACGATCAAGTCCTACCGACAAGTCAAAGCCCACTGGCAGGCAGGCTACCGAGACATGCACCCAGAAGTCGACCGAGTAGTTTACCGAGAAGTTGACTGGCAAGTCTACCAAGTCGACCAGGATTCTACTGAAGGTGCCTATTGTGAGCGCATCCATGAAGTCGACCGGATGGTCACAGCAGCGGGCTTTGAACGACGAGACAATGCCGAGTACCGATGACTACCGGCTGCAAGATACACTTCATAGAGCGTGCAGAAGCACAGCGCTAGCGCCCTTGAAGTTGGTAAGTATAACCAGTTGAGAGAAGCTTACGTGTTAGATATCAACGAATAAGACGCGATTGACGTAGACGATTGACGGCTACGACCGATGCCGGCAGCGGAAGCTCCCATCGATGCCGAATCATGAGCGGAAGCTCTACCACCCTGGTGAATTCCGACAATGTCCTACGCCGAGATATACGGGCTACGGGACTGGATGGTCGCAGGAGTATGGATTCAGTTCGGAAGTGAAGATATGGAGGACAGGATGACTTTTGGATGTTTTCTGGTATCACTCTTCTGTTCTTCTCTTCTTTTAATCTCGGCCCGGTACAAATGGCGTCGGCATGGGTTTTTACCACCTTCGGAGACAGTCAAGTGGAGGTGGAGTATTTCCCATGCGCCGGATCCGCCGAAAGGTCGCCATTGAGCTGTGCCGATCGGTCGTGGGACTTATGGGTTCGTACGATTGCGTACGTAGGATGATTGTTTCATTCTTTGTGTCCCTTTCCTCCTTTTCTCTTATACTGGCTTTGGCAGCCCAGGAGGTCTGCGCCTAAAGAGAGGGATAATGTAACGGCACGGCTGCACGTGACATGTCCAGGGCCGGGTACTGGCCATTCTATATAGTTGTCTCACCACGAGCCTTAGATCTCTAGCGATAATCTTACCTTGACACCAACACGTGTACATATATAGTCACTCGAGTCCACGTTTGCAACCATATCCATATACCGCCGGATGTTGGCATATGCGGCCTTACATCCAGAGAGCCTAAGTCAGATAAATTTGAACTATGGGGCATGAGCAGATGTTTGATGCCTCTCAGTGCTTCCAGGTATACTTGATCAGCAGTGGCAAGCCATTCTGTATGGTCGGCCTAAAGTTCAACTTTGTATTATTTCCACAATTCCAACGCTGGTGCTGGTATGGGGATGGTGTTAGCAACGGTTCCGGACCATCACTTCAGGTCCGGGTCCGGGTCCAAACCGAACCGTTGGCAAATTGGCGCTCCGGGTGGTCAATAAACCCGAACTGCCCACTCGGGTACGGTTCCATGGTAAACTCCCAACCCGTCTGAATTGCGCGGGTTATCAGCGGGTTACCCAGCGGGTCCATCTATAGATTCATATAATGCTTTTGTATTTGCAGTGTGTTAATAGTATCATATCAAAATCGCGTTTTCAGCAACCATTAATGAGCTTTTGCTTGTTGAGCAGTTTGCAATATCGATTAATTTGGTATCTGGGTTTCACCTTCGATATATGGTATTTTTGACTAGCAAGGCAGTCAATAATACAGTTCTGCGCGCGAAAATCCACGCGATGTCTTGATTACGAACTATGCAAGTCCTAAAACTGTTGACGCTCCGTTGAGGCTCATTTTCAGGGAGCTGCAGGGAGCATTTCGCTGTTGTTTTTGCCAGTAAAGGCTGCCAATATCGAATAAATCGATGTCTGCAACCAATCGGAACATAACTTACTCAAGATGCCAAGCTAAAAATCGTTGACGCTCCGTTGACGCTCATGCTAAGAATGGGGCGGTGACCGTGTTACTATCTCTTTTGCCAATAGAAGCTGCCAACACGTCCGTTATGCATAACATCGACCAAGTCACTGGTGAATTACCATACTTACACGACCACAAATCGTTGACTCTCCGTTGACGCTCATTTTAATGTATTGTCCATTCATCATCTGCTGCCGTGCATAATTGTTTTCATCCTGATTTGCCTGTACCGGTTGGCTTTCGGCTTGATTGAGACTCAACCCTGTGGCAAAGCCGAGTGGCGTCATTATCTTGCACTGTTCACTCTCACACCACTCAAAATGATGTATCATGCCAAAAAATTCATTGCACCTGCTATACATCTATCTATGAACCGATATTCACAAGCTACTTACCATTCCCCCATAATATATCTCTAACTGAAACTCTCGGTCAAGCTACATAAAGCTGGTGAACCATTGACGCATTCTGTCCTATTTGTTCTTCCCTCCTTTATTTCTCCGCGTTTCAACTGCATTGACCGTCATCGAAACCTTTTCAGCCTATCTCTTTGACTTCCGTGTCGGCCGAACCAATACGGGCACATTTGGCGCGGCGCTCACATCCTGCTGCTCTGGGCATTCCGGATCCTCGATGCAATTGTTGTGCTCTATGTCGGAGTCATCGTCCACTGCGCAATCCTCTTCGCTGTCATTTGGATTATCCAAGTCGCCATTCCAGTTCAGCCAATCTTCAGTGTCCGAAATGCTTTCAGGTGCGCTATCCTCGTCGCTTTCGACTGGATGACGGTTGATTCTCCAAATACGGCGGACATTCAAGATTTGAGTTCGTTCTCCAGGGAGGTCCTTTGCAGACAAAGCTGGTGGCAAAGGTGATCTTTCTGACAATTTAAATGCAGCCGCACCATCATGTTGGAAGAGTGACCAGGATGATTTGACGATCTCTTCCATGTCCGAAATGTATCCTACAGCGGTCATCTGCATGTTTTGAGCGCGGGATTCTTTCTGTGTAGCACGTAGGTTTTGGCTGCCCTGCCACATCTCCAAAAAGTCGTAAACCTTGGCCATTCTGTGCAATTTCCTTTCCTCCGCCTCTTTCTTCATTTCCAAGTCGTTTTCTGTGTTCATGGTATTCAATTCGGGCTCAGTGCCTGCCAAAATCCCGTTATTGGCTCGAGCAAACTGCCTTACAACGACTTTTTCGCGAACGGTCTCGCCTGTGGTTTTTGACTGCCTCCAGCCGATAACATCTCGGCCAAGGGAAAAACTGGCCTCCACTCTGACACCATGTGGTATGATTGAGAATATGTCGCGCGCCACATTAGAGAGATCGGCGTACTTTGAGTGCGTTTCCTCCTGTTGTCGCCACCAGTGGGTTATGTCCGGTATCCAAAACGTAGTGCTAAACTCCATTGGGTCGGAGTGGTAATCATTGAGATTTGGATTGATTTGCCCCCAGTTCTTGGGTGCTTCAGGAGGCGAATTCAAATAGAGCCTGGCGGCGGTGAATAAGTGGGCTGCGCGATCACTTCGTCCGGGTGTCGTCTCAGCCACATTGTTCGGCGTTATGTATTCCTCATCATCACTGGACAAATTATATGGATCAAAGGATGATTGATAGGACCCTGAAGCCATTGCAGACGGGACGAGATTGCTGGTCGGTACTGTTTCGAGTTTATTGACCGGCACACGTCGATGTTTAGCGCAGTATTCATTCTCCACATAAGAAGCATATTTGCCTACAAAGGCGGCCGGTTGTACGATTATAGATTATTGTAGATGCATAGCCTCATGATTTTCAAAGATGGAAGGCCTCAAATCGTTGACGCTCCGTTGACGATCATTTTTAGGGCATAGTGACCATGTCGTCAGTAGCATTTTTGCCTAGAAGGACGGCCGATAGTTCGATCATTTGTTGATATCGCCGCACTGCCCTCGGATTGTCCGAAATGCATGGCCAAACGTTTTTCACGCTCTGTTGACGCTCATTTTTAGCACATGGTAGCGATGTAGTCGCAACCCTTTTAGCCTAGAAAGGCAGCCGATAATGTGATTATTGGTTCATGCCGCCACCCAGCCCTAGGATTGTCCAAGATACAAGGCCAAAAGTCGTTGACGCACCGTTGACGCTCATTTTTAGGACATAGTAGCGATGTTATTGCAAGAGTTTTTGCCTAGAAAGGCGGCGGATAGCGCGATTATGGGGTAACGTTGCCGCAAACCCCATGCCTGTTCCAAGATGCAAGGCCACAAATTGTTGACGCTCTGTTGACGCTCATTTTTAAGACATAGTAGAAACGTTTCTGCCACCATTCTTCAAAAGAAAGGCGGCCGATGGTATGATTATGAGGTGCTGTTACCGCACAGCTTACTGGATGATTCATGACGCAATGCCAAAAATCGTTGACGCTCCGTTGACGCTCACATTAATCACATCGAAGCAGCCTTTATACACTCAATACTTGTATGCAACGAATCAAATACACAGTTTGGACATCGATGATTGCGTTTGTATGTATTATGGTTTGCATCCAGGAGTTTTATTACCTCTCAATTTTTGATCAACTGCTATCTGCGCTATCTGAGTGAGAAATGACGTGGCCCTATCACATTCCTGCACTTTCGGCCGGCAATTGACGGCATGTAGATCATTTCACTAGTTTTTGGCAAATTTAGCTCGACTTCCTCACCATTCATTATCCAGCTCTTTCTCCTCGATTTCCATGACGTACCACAAGCAATTTCAATTATCTCAACCATGTGCACCTGTAAGGGCACGTACGCCTGCGTTCGGCCTCGTAGGCATACGGATGGTAATTATAGGAATACGGTTGCAAACGTGGATGCGAGTGATAGTAGGTGTAGATGTATAGTAAGATTATCGCTAGAGATATAAGGCTCGTGGCGAGCCGACTATATAGAATGGCCGTTACCCGGCCCGGGTCACGTGCCGCCATTACATTATCCCCCTCTTTAGGCGCAGACCTCCTGGGCTGCATAAACCATACAAGAGGAAAGGAAGGAAAGCATTAAACAATCATGCCACGTACGTACTCGTACACACTCAAACGTCCCGCTACCGATTGGCACCGTACGGTAGCCTTTCGGTGGATCCGGCGCACGGGGAAACTCCACCTCCACTTGACTGCAATCCGGAGGTGGTAAAACCCGTGCCGACGCCATTTATACCGGGCCGAGATCCAATGAAGTAATAAAGTATGGAGATGAGAAGAGAAGAGAAGAAAAGAAGAAAGGAACGCTCAATTGATCACTTTTCCTCCGGTCCCGAGTTCCGAAACTCTATTGACCCATTTCCTCCGCTCCCGAGTCTCGGACCTCAATTCCTCCTTATCTCCACTCCCAAACTCATCCGGCATCCAACGTGCCATCCAGTATCGCACTCGTGGTTCATATCTCGGCGTGGTTCATATCTCGGAGTCATCAGGGTGGTAGAGCTTCCGCTCATGACTTGGCATCGATGGGAGCTTCCGCTGCCGGCATCGTTCGTTGCCATCGGTAATCATCAATCGTATACGTCAATTGCGTCGTGTATAGTCGCGTCTCATTCGTCGACATCTAATACGTAAGCTTCTCTAAAATGGTTATACTTAACAAATTCAAGCGGGCCTGCGCTCTCTTGAGCCTTCGTGCAGTGCTTCCGCATGCTCTGTACAATATCTCTTGCAGCCGGTAGTCATCGGCAATTAGCATTGACTCATAGATGCTGCTTGACTAGGCGTCGTCTTTGGAAGTCCGCTTCGGTGACCATCCGGTCGACTTCATCGTTGCGCTCTCGATAGGCGGCTTCAGTAGAATCTTGGTCGACTCTTGGTAGACTTGTCGGTGCGTGTCATGGTAGACTGGCTCTCGGTGGGCTTCGACTTGTCGGTAGGACTTGATCGTGTAGACATGGCTATCTCCCTCTTTGAAAATTCGTTGCTCCGTCGACGACTTCATCATCATATCGATTGTTGATTGCCATCGTAGCTTGGTTGCAGTGTAATTGTGATTCAGGATTGTAATCGTAGTCTCTGTGATTTGACATGTAATTCGGTTCTGCTTTTGCTTCGTCTGTAGAAAAGTTGAGTCTAGGCATAGACCATCATCGGAATTGGTCGGTGAAATAGTCGATTATCACATGGATGTCGTCTTGACTTTGGATAATGATGTGAGCTTCCGCTCCTGGTATCGTCATAGCCGTCAATTATCAGTTGTAGCTCGCTGGTGACCATTCGAAGGTGGTAGAGTGCGCCAATTGCATCGGGCGTGGGCAGTGTATCATTGATCTATATCTAACACGTAAGCATACAGTAGGTGGTCATACTCACCGTGATAGGAGCGCGCTTCTGCTCTCGGAAAGCCGCTTTGTACATCGCATTTGCAGATTTCGGCATCTCTTGATTCGGCATTTTGTAGGGCCTCATCTCGGTGGACCGTTTCCCGGTGAAAGTGATTCGGATGATAGCTTCGGTGCGTTCTTAGTCGATTTCTCTGTGGCCATCTTGGTAGGCAGCTTCGGTGGAATATTCGTTGACTTCTCAGTAGTCATT